>Ga0222633_1000247_pt1 | contig 60121 bp, 61 predicted proteins | sample AntAcemetageno48_FD_179816 | JGI IMG/M metagenome (GOLD analysis project Ga0222633, IMG submission 179816) | Saline water microbial communities from Ace Lake, Antarctica - #48 | ecosystem: Environmental > Aquatic > Non-marine Saline and Alkaline > Saline | place: Antarctica: Ace Lake | collected...
GGTGTCCATGGGAATAGTGCACACCTCCGCGAAGGAAGCGCTGAACGCGCTCGCTGCGAGGTTGCCCACGAAGCTGGTGCGCTCGGTCATGGCGAAAACCGAGGCGCAGCCCGGAGGGGGGGGGGCGGGGGCGGCGGCGAGTGAACGCGATTGCAAAGTGGGGAGGCTAATTGAAGAAAACCAATCGGAGTTCTCCACTCGTTTGGCCGTATTGGGATGGAAACGCGGGTTGGTACGTCTCAAGCGTTCCCTGAAGTGCGTGCTATCTATATATATATCGTCTACTACAAGTGCTTTTCCCAATTGTCGCGGCGCGGAGCCTCGTTCCCTCCCGGTGGTCCCTCTTCCCTAAGGTCTCGCAAAGTCTCCGCCCCCGAGGAAACGCTCCGCCGCTCCAACTCGGACAGAGGCTCGTTGGCAATCGCCACACCTTCCTTGTAACCCGCCACGAACTGTTTCATCGCGTCCATATAAGCCACTCCGCGTGTTTCGTAGAACCGCCGGAGCTCACGCCGCCACCCGTCCGCGCCCACGCGCGACCCCGCGCCGTACATCCGCCCGAGCTCATCCCTCATCGTGGTGTCGTCTTCAGGGTCAGGCTTCCAGTGGTCCACTAGGTCGCCGTGTTCCCCGTCCTCCGCGCTCGCGCCCACGCCGCTCGCCGCGCGCTCCGCCGCGACCCTCTCCCGCCGCTCTCGCTCAGGCTCGCCGTTGTACCACCGCCAGCCGTCGGCGTACATGCGCAGAGACTCGCGGAACGCCCGCGCGTGCTCCTGCACGGACATGTCTTTGATGTACGTCGTTCCCGGGGGGTCGTCCATCGGTCTCGGCCACACAATCTCGCGCAGGTCACGCCGGAGGTAGTCCACCGCACGACGAACTACGTTCGTCGCGCGCCGCGCCATGACGAACGGGGCGCGGCGAGCGGCACACTGCGGTATCTGCCCAATTTCTTGATGGTAAAAAACAGGACACCTTTCAATCTACGCCAGTTCTCATCGCGCCCACCAGCAACATGTCCGCCTGTATGAGCACCCTCGCCATCGGCGCGATCGCGCCGTGCGCCGTGCGCCGTGGTCGCGCCGCCTCCGCGTCTCGTCCCGTTCGCGCGGCCGCTTCCGCCGGTCCCTCCAACGCGAACGCTCCGTGCGACGACACCGTCGGCTTGGGACGACGAACCGCACTGGCGAGTACCGCGTTGACATTCTCCATGACGCTCGCGGTCGCGCTTGCGTCTCCCGCGCGCGCCGCGGAGTCGACGGTGGTGAAGGACACGCCCGGTTTCGGGGGGAATACGGCGAAAACGGGTGACTTGCTTTTGGTGAACTACGTCGCGACGTTGGCGGATGGGACGATGGTGGACACGACGCTGGGGGGCAGCAAGTTTTTCACAAACGGCGATCAGCAATCCGTGCAGCCCGCGGCTGGACGGCCTGTTATTGTCAAAGTGAACGGGGTCGATCCCGTTCCTGGGATCCCAAAAGGGCTGAAGCAAGGCATAGAGGGCATGCGTGTGGGCGGAACAAGAGTGCTGCAAATCCCTCCCGAGCTCGGGTTCGGACCGAGCCCTGTGCGCTCGCCGTACGCAACCGTGCCGGGCGACTCGGTTTTGACGTACACAGTTTCTGTGTTGCGCCTTTCCGATACCGGACCGGATGCTTTGTTCAAAAACGTATCTGGGTGCAGCTTAGGGGGGGCGAACACCATGACCAACGGGTGCGACTTGATCGAGGCGGAGGAGTAAACCGGAGGAGGTGCGTTGTTAGAAAGTGGACAGATTTTATGTATCAATCTACGCCGTCGCGACGCCGCCTCGTTCTCTTTCATCCCCACCGCCCCGTCCCACAACCGTCTCGTCTTCCAAATCGTCCAGCAAGTGCGTTTTCATGACATTCTCCATGAACCAATTATCCCCAAACGCCATGTGCTGTCCTGGGCAGTCGAACATCACCAGGCGGCCTGTGTTTGTGAAAGGAAAGGGTCAGTGTTGTAAGGCCGCGTGTGTTGCGTAAATACGGGCGGGCAATCGGCAGTGTCGTGTGTGTCGGATTTGGGAAACGCCCAAGGCCGTACCTGATTCGTCCAGAATGCGCAACCCGAGCGCGTCGTCGTTTTTGTACCAGTCGCTTTCGCGAAGCTGCACTAAATTGTCGTCCGCGATCGTCGTGCCCGCGCGGTACCGTCCGAACCACGCGCTGTCCTTCGGCACCACGACCGTGTCTTCGCTGAATCGAATCAGCACCAGGCGCTCCAACGCTAAAAGGTTTTCCTTGTACATTTCATTGGTGGGTGAATCGTGGCGCTCGTTGTTTACGTCGGGCAGAAACTGGTTCTTGGCTAAGTACGTTTCGTAGTCCATGGGGTCGTAGTAATACTGCGCCTGCACCACCGTTGTTCGGGTCAGGAAACTATACGCCGCGTGTTCCACCGCCTCGGATGCTGCTCGGCAAAACGCGCTAAGCGTCGCGTTGTTGTCGTACACGCCGCACCCGGGCAAGGCACTCACGCCGGCGTGTTGTCCCCCCAACGTGACCAGCCTTTTCACGATAAGCTTTCCGTCCCCGGGAACAACACCGCCTCCGCACCGCTGCACCACCGCCCGCATGAACTGCCCGCCTTGCGAGAAACCCACGGCGAAGAACCCGTTCGCGAGCCGCGGTTCATTGAGTAAGCGCTCGCACGTCTCCTTGACTTGGTGGTTCACATCACCGAAGAAACCCTGCACGGTGTCCAACCAAGGGTTGGGGCCGGTCATGACATTCTTCACGAACAAACCAGGCGTGCTCGCCTCCATGATACCCTTCAGATGCCCCATGGAAACCGGGTCGCAGCAGTTATCACCCATGCCGTGCCACATCACAATCGGCGTGGGAACTCGGCGCGAAGGGTTCGGGTCGAGGGGGCGCAGAAGCCCGCGAGCGCCCTCGGCGCCCGAGGCCGCCAGGAGCGCGAGCGCGAAGAGAGCGACGCGCATTGCGATGTGACGCGACACGTGTCGTCTCTTCCGAGAGCGCGTGAAGGAGCAATGTTACTAAATTTTTCAGCCTTCGATCGCGTTTTGTATGGGCAATTTGTCTAAAAACCGGAAAACGAAAACCGACACGAAAACGCTCGGACGCTTTCAGCCTTCCGTTTCATCAATTGTTAAGAACTCTCCCGACACGCGACGATTGTCTCCTCACACCACCACACACCATCACCATGGCGAGCGTGACGGAAATGAAAACCATGAAGGTCAAGAAGGATAAGAAGGATAAGAAGCGCGCGCTTTCGCCGAGTAACGACGGCGGCGCGGACGACGAGAAAGCGGCGAAGAAGGCGAAGAAGGCTTCCAAAAAGGCAGCCGCCGCAGCCGCCGCCTTACAATCGTCGGAACCGGATGTCTCGAACTCGGATGTCCCGGTCCGCCCGCTTACCCCCACCAAGAACTTCAGCGTGGACGACCTCGCTGCTCTTGCGAAGCTAAAGGAGAACGCCAAGGAGGCGAAGAAGCAGTCCAAGTCACACGACGACGCACCCGGGGCGGACGCCTCCGACGGCGACGCGACCGAGAAGTGGCTTTTGGAAAACGAGGTGAAGGTCCACGACAGTTCCGTGGCGGTCACGATTTCGCTGGATTTCGCCTCCGCGCCCTTCCCCAAGACCCTCCTGACGCTCCTAAGCAAGCAAGGCTTCCCCTCCCCCTCCGCGGTGCAAGGCGCGGCGTGGCCGGTCGCGATGAGGGGCACGGACGTGCTCGCGATTGCGAAAACGGGTTCCGGCAAAACGCTCGGGTACCTCCTCCCCGCCCTGTCCCTCGCCGCGGAGCACAAGCACGCCTCGAAAGGCTCGCCGCTTGCGCTATGCATGTCCCCCACCCGCGAGCTCGCGCTGCAAATCAACGCCGAGGCGCAGAAGTTCGGCCAGCCCCTGGGGTGCCGCTCCGTCGCCGTGTACGGCGGCGCTCCCAAGTGGGGCCAAGCCTCGCAGCTGCAGCGCGGGTGCGAGATAATCATCGCGACGCCCGGTCGAATGCTGGACATGCTCGATATGCACAACAAGGGCGGCAACGCCATTACAAACCTGGCGTTGTGCCGCATTCTGATTCTGGACGAAGCCGACCGCATGCTGGACATGGGCTTCGAAAAGGACATCCGGCAGATCGTGCAGTGCATGGGAGCCTCCGCGGAGCGGCAAACCATGCTGTTCACCGCGACGTGGCCCAAAAGCGTGCAGAGGATCGCGGCTGACCTTTTGAAAAGCGACCGGGTGAAGATCACCGTGGGCAACGGCGGGGACAAGCTCACCGCAAACAAAGCCGTCACCCAAAACGTGAAGGTCATCGAACAGCGAGACAAGTGGACCGAGCTCCTGGCGCTGATGGCGGAGTACAAAGAAGGCGCGCCTTTGTTTGGCAAGCGCGTGATGATTTTCTGCAACACGAAGAAGGACGTGAACGGTATCGGGCAGCACCTGTGGAACGAGGGGTACAGCGCGGACACCGTGAGTGGTGACCGGTCGCAGCGCGAACGCGAGGCCGTGATTGCGGCGTTCAGGAAAGGCACCACCACCATGGTGGTGTGCACGGACGTCGCGGCGCGGGGCATCGACGTGACGGGCGTGGAAGCGGTGATCAACTACGACTTCCCCAGAGACGCCGCGGACGACTACATCCACCGCATCGGCCGCACCGGCCGAGCCGGGGCGTCAGGCATCGCGCACACCCTGTTCACCAAGCAGGACGGGCGGTACGCCAAGGAGATGGTGCAGATCCTGTCCGACGCCAACCAGCAAGTGCCCGCGGCGCTGAACCAACTCGCGCTGTCAGGCGGCGGCGGCGGGTACCCGAAAAAAACCTGGGGAGGTGGCCGCGGCGGCGGCGGTGGCCGCGGCGGCGGAAGAGGAGGCGGCAGAGGAGGAGGCGCGAAGAAGTGGTAAGCATAGAGGATGACGACGCGGCGCTGATTGTAAATGATTTATTTTTCCAGCTCCTGTGTTTGAGTTTTGTTTCGTGGCGGTCGGCCAATATTCCTGACGAGATCTCGTTTTTGAAAGCTCGCGTTCCGTCGCGTGCTCGCGCCACATCATCAGACGCCGCGTTTCTTCGTCCACAGTTTCGGTATGGGTTCGCGCGCCAACACCAGTTTAGGGCTGTTCCTGGCCGTCGTCGCCGTCATGGCCACGGGCGCGCACGCCTCCGACGGCGATCAGGTTGCGCCTTTTTTCGGGTTCATGGGGGCCATGTCCGCCCTGGTGTTCTCGTGCATGGGCGCGGCGTACGGCACCGCGAAGTCGGGGGTGGGCATCGCCTCCATGGGCGTGATGCGCCCCGAGCTCGTGATGAAGTCGATCGTCCCGGTCGTGATGGCCGGGGTGCTGGGGATCTACGGACTCATCATCGCGGTCATAATCTCCACGAACAGTACGTCGTGCGCCACGAAAATCCGCAACCCAGGTTTACCGCCGATCGAGTGCAGACCGAGTGCAGACGCGCAGACGCGTCGTCGTCCACCTCCGCGTCGGTAGTCACGCACGCGCGCGTCACGCACACGACACCACCGAAGAACGGCCACGTCTGGTGTGGACACCTCTGCGTCGTCACTACTCTCTGCGACTCAGTCTCACCTATGGGTCGTTCAATCGCTTTGAAAACCCAAAAAAATGAATGTAGTGCCATCACCTAACCCTCGTTTCCCTTCCCATCCCCCACCCCAAAAGTTCATCCCGAGGGTTACACCCTGTTCCAGGGGTACGCGCACCTTTCCTCCGGCCTGGCGTGCGGTCTTTCCGGCCTTGCGGCTGGGATGGCCATCGGCATCACAGGCGACGCAGGCGTGCGCGCGAACGCGCAGCAGCCCAAGCTGTTCACCGGGATCTTGCTCATCTTCATCTTCTCCGAAGCCCTGGCGCTGTACGGTTTGATCGTGGGGATCATCCTCGCGAGCGCGGGCGCGGCGGCGGTGAAGCCGGCGTGAGCGACGACGGGGCGTGACTTTTTTGTCGTCCACGGGGCGCAGACGAAACGGAAGAAAAGAGTAAGAACACACAAAACACATCTTCACAAAACACAAAATTACAATTTCGCAAGACTCGGTCTCGCGTGCGTATCTCAACGTCTCTACATTCCGCGCACGCTCGCGCGCGGCTGTACAAAGTGCTGTACAAATAGGCCTACGCCTTTGGCGGCCGGAACAGCCCGTCGCGCTCCTTTGCGCCGTTTTTGGTATTCGCGGCGTCCCCCGAGGTCAAATCCACGCGGCACACCGGGCACTCCACGTGGCAACCGAGCCACTTCGCGATGCACGTTTCGTGGTACTGGTGCGTGCACCGCAACGTGGAAACGGCGTCGCCGGCGACGAAGGAGTCGAGGCACACCGCGCACCGGAATTCGCCCGCGTCTCGGTCTCGGTCTTCGCCGTCTTGCGTGTCTTTTGCCTGGTTCTTTTTCGTTTTCCGTTTCCCAGTACCAACCCACGTTTTCGTGGGTATACCCCGCATCTCCGTTTCGGACAAACCCCTCCTGACGCTGGTGTTGTCCAACGTTAGCAGCCGCTCGTAATCCGCATCCGTGAAGTCGCGGTCGCTGAAACACAGCGCGGCGAGGTCGCCGCGTTCGCCAGGCGTCGCGCCGGCGGCGTGGATGTGCGCGTGCATCTGGCCGAAAAAGCGGTGCATCTGGGTTTGGAAAAGAAAAAGGTCAGTCTCGCGATGGGCGAATCGTACAGTGCGCAACAGTCGGCGGAATCTGGTGCACTTGTTGTAGTGGTAGTACTTGCTGACTGCACTCCATACGTGGCATCAAACAGTCTGACTGCACTCCATACGTGGCATCAAACAACGTAGGTGCCTGGATTCGGGAAAGCCCCGCAAGGCCGTACCTGTCCGACTCGCGCGCGCGCTCTTTGCGCCGCTTCGCGACGCGCGGCGCGGTGCGCCGCCGCCGCCGAATCCGCGCTCAGTTGGCCGTCTGCCACCACCTCTGTCTCACCATCCTCCTCAGCGGTGGCCATATCCTGTGACTCCAAATCCTCCTCATCATCCTCGTCAAGTAGCTCGTCCAAGTCGTCCGCGGCGAACATCATCTCTTCGTGTTGCCGTCGCCACTCCTCGCCTCGGCGCCGCGACTCGGTTCTCTCCAGTTCGTACCGCGCGTTCTCTTCTTCCTGAAGCGCTCGAGCGAAAGCCTCGTCGTCCACGCTGCTTGCGGGGGCGCTTTGTTGTTTTTGGCGCTTCGCGGGGGGAGGCTGAGTTATACTCCTCGCCGCCGCGCCAAACGACAAACCAACCGCGCCGTCCGTCTCGTTGAACAATGGCAAGGCGTTAGGGCCTTTTTTGGCCGAACCCGCGGGTGCCTCGGCCTCGTCACCTCCTCCGTTTTTGGGAGAAGCCGGGACCGACAAAGAGGTCCCGCGGCTCTTGCGCTTCGACACGCGCGGCGTGTCACCGACCGAACGGGCGCTACACGGAAACACACGACACGTCGAGAAAGGGGGTGGCGTGTTAGGCCAGGGGTCCGCGGCCGCGGGCCAAGGCGTCTCGCCGTCAGCTTTTCGCATGAAGAACCCACGTAAAGATATGATAAAAAAGAAACGAGGGGACACAGGATGGCGTGTTGCGTGGGAAACGGCCACAACGCACCTCGCAGAAACACCAAGCTCGTCCGACATAGCGTCACGTCGCGGACGCGTCATGTGCGTCCGGAAACTCGGGAAGCACAGCCGCACGCGTGCTATGAGTGTCGTCGGCTGACCCAAGGGCTCTTGCCCCGGTTCGCGCGAATTTTCGACTTTCCGATTTTTTTTGGCAAATCCCGCTGGATATGGGCCAGAATCTAGGCTCTTTTCCTCCCTGGAATGCTCGCCCCCCCGCACACCGCCAGGCGCATCGCACCTAGGTTCGGGCCCCGCTCCTTCCGCGCTCGACGCGTCAGCACGACCCGCCATTTTGCCGCGGCGCGGGCGTTCACATCGCACCCGAAGAAGCGACTCCTTGAGTTGGAACATCGGCGGCGGTTGAAAAGTCACACGGCGGCGGTTGCGTCGTTGCGAATCGATTGCGTCGTGGGAGTCGCGTTCCCGACGTGCTGCGCACACCATGGCGGGCTCGAAGAAAAAAGAAACCTCCAACGCCCCTGACATGGCATCGGTCAAGGCCGAGCTGGAGCGCCAAAGATCGTTCGTGACCTGCGGCGCGGACGAGAACAAACACACCAGCGAGTACGCTTTTTCCGGCGCGTACGCCTCCGTGGGCGTCGATAACACGTTTTCCATGGCGTCGTTCCGGGAAAAGTTCAACCTTTTGGTCACCACGCTGGACGCCGAGAAGGTGGAGTTCGAGATGAGCGGCATCTCGCCCGCGATCGCCAACGCGTTCCGCCGGATTCTCATCGCGGAAGTGCCCACCATGGCGATCGAAAAAGTCTTCGTGGTGAACAACACTTCCATCATTCAAGACGAGGTTTTCGCGCACCGCCTAGGTTTGGTGCCAATCAGAGCGGACCCGAGGTTGTTCGAGTACCGAACCGAAAGCGAGCCCCCGAACGAGCGGAACACGCTTGTGTTCAAAATGCACGTCAAGTGCTTTCGGGGCAAGCCTGGCACCGACGGCGCTAAAGGCGCGCTGGTGAACGAGATGGTGTACAGCGATTCCCTGAAGTGGCTACCGACCGGGTCGGAGCTCCCGCCTGACGAGGAAACCAAGTTCACGTCATTCACGCAGTCGCAAGGGGACTACCTCACCCAGCTCAACGCGGAAACGAAGGAACTGCGGCCGGACTCTGGGACGGGGGCGGGTGACATAACCACGATAAGCACGGTGCACGACGACATTTTGCTCGCCAAGATGGTCGCCGGGCAGGAGATCGAGTTGGAAGCGCACTGCGTGAAAGGGCTTGGTAAGGACCACGCGAAGTTCTCCCCGGTGGGCACGACGTGGTACCGCATGGTCCCCTCGGTTGACTTTCTACTAGGCAACCTTACCGGCGAAGATGCCGAGGTGTTTGCCCAGAAGTGCGTCGACCCGGTCGCGAACCACGCGTGCTACGCCGTGAGCGGAACAGGCGCGAAGAAAACAGTCAAGGTGGTGCACAAACGCGGGTGCGCAATGTGTGTGGAGCGCGTGCGTGAACTCAGCGGCGAGCCCGGGTGGGGGGAAAAGATCGCGCTTCGGAAAAAGAAAGACCACTTCATATTCACCGTGGAAAGCACCGGACAGCTCCCGCCGGACGTGCTGGTCAAGGAAGCGATCAAAGTACTCGCGTCAAAGTGCCAGAGCGTGCTGAGTACGCTTTGAGACCGGGTTTGAGCAAAGATTTTATGATCATACCAACAAAGGTAATACCTGACTAGGTAATAACACTATTATCGAACAAATTTGGCCAAAACACTATTACAGACCGTCCGCTTCTTCCTCGTCTTCCTCGTCGTCTTCGTCTTCGTCGCTGTCCGCGACGCCCTCCACGGTGTACTGCGCCGCGATGTCCCACCTGCTGGACGGCGCTAGGTGCGAGACGTATTTCACGAACCGCATCAGCCCCTCGTCCCGGTGCACCAGAGACAGGGTGTTGAACGATGCGCTAACGCTGAGGAGCTCGTCTACGTCTTCCTCCGCGTTCGCGTTGTACACCTCGTCCGTCGCGACGTCGCCGTCTTCGTCCGCGGCGATGTAGCACTCGAACCCGCCAACCTCGCCGAAGTCCCACGCGCTCGCATTCAAGTCGCCTTCGTCGTCCACCACGCAGAACGTGGCGTCCAACCTCGGGTCCGTGGTTAAAATTCCGTGGTGCGCCACGGTATAGTCCAGGCCGGGGCGGAACCGCCGTACGTTGCACGCGTGCGCGGTGGGCCTTAACCCGGTGAGCGAGGTGAGCAGCCTGGCGAATTGTTCGGAGCGGAACAAATCTTCGCTCACCAGTTGTAGGAGGCCGCCCGCGGTTTGGCCGTGCTGCGCCTGCCAGAACGCGGGCCAATCGGTTTCGGCAGCCTTACCCTTGTTCCTTGTTTTTTTAGACAAAGAATCGGCGTCCGCACGTTGATTCAAGTCATTCAAGAGTTTCGTAGCGCCACTGTCGTCGTCGTCGCCCCCAAACACCATCACCTTCTGCTTGTGCGTCGGGCCCACGGCGCGCCACCCGCGATGGACGCCCGCGCCGTGCGACGGCACGTTCCCGTTGCCCAGTTGGTCGTGTGCATCCTCTCTACGCGTAGCGACGCGAATGCAGCGTGCGATTTCCGGTTTCAGAAACTCCCGCAACTGCACGCTGCTGTCCTGTTCCATTTTTTCCCGCAGCAGAGACACGTTCGCGGGGTCAAGGTACGCGGGGTTTACCCACCTTGACAGGAAGGAAAGGTCGCCGGCGTCCGGGCCGAGGGGCTCGTCGTCGGAGGTTTCGGTATCCTCGTCGTCGTCGTCGCCGGCGGCGTTTCTGGACGCCAGAGACGCCGCGGCGACCACCGCGGCGACCGCGGACGGGAACGGCGTGAACTGCGCGACGGCGTCGTCGGTCGTTTCCCCGGTTTCGCGCGTGTTTCGCTTTTTCAGTTGCGTCAGCGTCGCGTTTTCGCTTCCAACTGGCGCGCTAGCGGCGTGGTACCACCCGCTGATGGAAAGCCGCGGCTTGTCCTTTATTGCGAACGAAAAGTGTCAGTCTTGTATGGGCAAATAGTCTTGTATGGGCAGATGTAATAACCGTCCCTTCGCAGGACGAGTATATCGCGATAGCCTGGTCAGCAGTCACCAGCGTTAGAGATAAAACAGGGGCGCGGGATTTGGGAAACGCCCAAGGCCCTTACCTTCACGAAAACCTCCTGCACGGCGTGGAAGCTCTTTCCCGGGGCGACGGTGAAGAACGCCATGGAGTTCCACTTTGGTAGCAGGTTGGTGGTCGGCACCACGCCCGGGGTGCCTGCGGTTTCAACCGGGTAAAGCTCCAGCGCCCCGCCGTCCTCCGCGACCCACGCCTCGTCCGGATCCGTGAGGTAGATTATGTACGAAATGCACCGCGTGCCGATCACGTCGTCGTGGCAAAGCAAGTGCCCGCTTCGGGGGTACACGTTCGCGCTGCAATCAATGCGGTCTGTCAGGGGGGCGCACCCGGTCATTTTCTGGACCATTTCCCGGAACTCGGGGGAGTAAATCGCGGCGCGCAGTTTCAGGAGGTTTGGGATCTTGGGGATGATTTCGGGATTCGTCCTGTCCATGGAAACCAAATCCCCAGTCTGCAAAACCTTGAACAAATCAGTCTCCTTGAACGTCGCGGTGAGGTGCGAACGCATCTCGAGCTGGACCGCTCTCAAAGAAATGTCGTCGCACAGCGGGGTCACGACGCCGTGCGGGAACGGGCTCGCGCGGGCGTACGCAGTGGACGCGGAACACACGGAATCAGAACCGAACACGGAAGGATCGAGGATGGACAAATCTGGCGACGACTTCACTTCGACGGCGCCGGTGTCGTCGCCGGCGTGCGCCAGCTTTTGTTTCTTCGGGGGCATGCTATTCGCCCAGCTCCGAACGGTGTGTCGAACGCGGCGACGTGACGTGCGCGTCCGCCGAAAAGCGCGGCGACAAGTGGTGGACCGCTCGTGACCGCCGCTCTTTTCTAGCGAGATTTCGTGCCGCCGACGTTTATCGCAAACTCCTGTTTCTTGGAGCGCGTCGTGATGTTCGTGATCGCAAGAGCCACCTCCTCACTCTCCCTTGAGCTTGGCCTCGGCCCCCGATCGGAGACGATGTCTAAGTCGCCGGTGAACGACATGTTCAGCGCCACGCCCGCGGCGCTGGCGAAAATGCGCTCCGCGCGTGCCGACCTCGCACTGGACACCTCGCCGTTCCTCCAGACCCCTCCTGCGTTGCGCGCCAGTCCCGGGCAGGACGCCGCCTCCATGGCGCCTGTGTTCGCGGAGATGATGTCCGCCTCCCCCGCGAACCTGGCGAAGATGCGCGCGAGTTCTGACGCCTCCGCGGCGACTCAAAGCCCTCACCAGAGGTCCACCGCGATGGGCTCGCCGGTGTCTCCCGCCCCGCAAGCCGCGTTCGCGGAGATGTTTAGCGGATCGCCCGCGGATCTCGCCGCGATGCGCGCGACGCGCTCGGAAACAACAAGCAACGGGTACGGCAACAGCAACGGATACGCCCCCTCCTCGCCGCTGGTACAGCCCGCGGACCCGAACCGGTTCGACGCCATGTTCGCCGCGTCACCCGCGCACTTGAAAAAAATGCGCGCCGAGCAAGGCTCGCCTTACGCGTCGCCGTTCGCGCGCTCCGGCGACCACGACGCGTCGCCCATAGCGGCGGACCCGCACCGGTTCGACAACATGTTCAGCGCGTCTCCCGCGAACTTGAGCAAAATGAGGGCTGCTTCCTCGAACGTCCCGGGCGTGCCCTACGGGCAGTCTTTTGGTGCCGCGAAGGCGACGACGTCGATGTCGCACCAACCCATGGACGCCAACAGCGGGCGGTTCACCGTGGTGTACGACGTCGTGGCGGATAACGAGAAGGACGCGCGCGCCAAGATCCTCGCGATTTGCTTAGAGCAGACCGTGGAGCTCCCCGAAGCCCTCGTGCCGGAAGGCATGTGGATCCGGGAACACGTCGTTGGGCGGCTGGAGAAGTTGACACCCGGCGCCGGACTGAACGGGAGCTGGCGGTGCGAGATTTCGTACCACACCGACACGACGGGCGGCGAAATCACGCAGCTCATAAACGTGGTTTTTGGGAACACCTCAATGAAGGAGGGCGTGATGGTTGCTGATTTGAAAATGCCAGACTGCGTGTTGAGCGAGTACCCCGGTCCGAAGTTCGGAGTCGAGGGGTTACGGAAACTCGTGAACGTGCCGTTTGGGCCGATGATCATGACGGCGCTGAAACCGATGGGGTCGTCCGTCGCTGATTTGGCGAAGATGGCGTACCAGTTCGCGAAAGGCGGCATCGACATCATCAAAGATGACCACGGCCTGGCGGACCAGCCGTGGGCACCGTACGACCAGCGCGTTCGCGCGTGTACCGCCGCGGTTGCCCGGGCGAACGCGGAAACGGGACGACGCTGCATCTACGCCCCCTGTATCAACGCCCCGGCGCACCTGGTGATGCAAAGAGCGCACTTCGCGCGGGACGCGGGCGCCGGCGCGGTGCTGATGATTCCCGGAATCACGGGCCTTGATACGATGCGCGAGCTAGCCGCGGACGAGACCTTCGGGCTGCCTATCATTTGCCACCCCGCGTTGCTGGGCGCGATGCTGGGTGGGGGGAGCAAGCAACGCGTAGGCGGGTTCTCGCACGAAGTGCTTCTCGGGGTGTTACCCAGGCTGGCGGGCGCGGACGCGACGATTTTCCCATCCTTCGGCGGGCGGTTCGGGTTCACGATGGAGGAGTGTTTGAGTTTACAAAACGGTGCTTCGCGGCCGATGGGAACGTTCCCGCCCATTTTTCCATCGCCGGGAGGGGGCATGACCCTAGAAAGAGTCGCCTCGATGAACCAGGCGTACGGCGAGGACCTGATGTTACTCATCGGGGGGAGCTTGATGGGGCACTCCCCGGATCTCGCCGCGAACGCGAAGCACTTTATGAAAATCGCGGGACGAACGGATCTGTGGGGACCCAAGGAAAACGTGGACGGCGCGAGGGGGAGTTTGGGGACGTTGTGAATCGTACATCGTATGTTCGTCTACAAACGAGTCTCTCGTAACGTCTCTCGCGAACGTCTCCTACTTCTATCTAAAATCTTCTCAAAAGCAATCATCCCCCCCCCGATAGTACCCTCCCGACGCCGTCGTCCTCGTCCTCTACCTCGTCGTCGATGAAGGAGCCGCCGTATTGTGACGACGCAATCGGCGTGTGCCCGGGGGCCTGCGTCGGCGACGGCGTGTCCCTCACGTCCAGCCGACTCCACGGGCCGAATTTAGAAATCACGCGCGAGACGCCGCCGCTCGTGCCGGTTCCCGGCGTCGCGTTCGCCGCGGCTTGGTACGCGAACCGGTTTCCGTTTCCGTCGCCGTTTCCGTCCTCGTCGCCCTCCTGCGTCGCCGCGATGAACTCGTCATCCTCCGTGCACCAGCCGTCGTCCCCGGAGCCATCCGCGTCGTCGCCGTCTCCAGCCGCTTCGTCATCCACAAACCTTCTCACCGCGGCTTTCGCGGCGTCCGTCCGTTTCAAACGACGCGAAGCCGCCGTCGCGGCGCGGCGCGACGGCGACCTTTCTTTCACGGCGGGTTCGGGTTCGGTTTCCCGATTCCCGCGCCGGCGCGGGTTCAAACTCGGCTGCGTTTCGTCTTCGTCGTCGTCGTCATCGTTTTGGATTTTCTCCGAATTTGCGCGTTTGCGCCTCTTCACTAATCGCAAGTCCTCCGAATCAGGAGTGGGGGCGACATGACCGGGTACGGGTAGCGCTCCGGTGGTTTTTTGGAAAGTTTCTTTGGGAGTACGTCGGGCGCTTCCCCACGCGCCCCAGTCGTCCGCGTCTGCATCGTCGCCGTCCGCCTCCACTCCCCACTCGCCCCCGAAGCCGTCCTGGGACGTGTGCGACGGCGCGCTCCAGCCGCCGCCGGCAGTGTCAGGCGCGGCGAGGCCCTCGGTGTCAACGGGACTCGTGTTGCCCCATCCCTGTGATCCGCCACACGACGCCGCGGGGGACGGGTGCGTCGCGGCGCCCCACCCCGAGACGTCGCCTTTGTTATCGCGTTCGTCGCGCGTTCGTTTCTCACCGGACAAGTCGGAACAGACGCCCCATCCGCTGGTGTCGTCCTCGCGCACTGGCGTCGCGCCGTCCTGGCCGCCCCACCCACCGCCGACAGTGGTCGCCGGCGAAACCACGACTGCCGGCGACGCGCGCGGCGGCGGCGGAGGCATGGACACGCGCGCTTGGTGTTCATCACAAGACTTCTTCGCGTTCGGTGTTACTTTCTCCGCGCTCTTCGCGCCTCCGCGCTTCTCCGCCGAGCGAGCGACGCTCACACTTCGTCGCTTCGCAAGCGCCGCGAGTCGCCGCTGTTCGATGTGAAACGCCATGTCACCCACTGTTTCGTCTTCATCGAGGTCGTCATCGTCGTGTGTATTGTCCCGAACCTCGATTTCACTCGAGCGCTGCAGCTGCTGCGACGCGCGCTCCGCAAGCCGGCGTCGCGCCGACTCGGCGGCGGTGGGGGATTTGCTCCCCACGGGGACGCGCGGAGTGAGCTGCGACGATACCAGCGCGATGTGGGCAAGGGGCGCGCGCACAGTTTCGGGTTCATTTGCGCCCTGTGTCGTCGCCGGCTGCGTGGAAAAGTCCAAGCGCTGCGTCGCCCCCGTGGGCGCGCGCGCGCTTCTATCGTCGTCAAAGTTTTCGGCCGCGATTTCATCCGCGATGCGCGGATCAGTCTCCATGGCGCCCAGGTCCACCGGGGCCACCCGGTCCACCCCCGCAGCTTCACCCGGCGAATCCGTCTCGTAAGGAGGCGCGACGTAATCCCTCGAATCCTCAAAGGGAGGCTCCCACGCGCCGTCCTCATCGGACCACGCGTGGTTTTGTTCCTCCGCCGCCGCGGGGCGCTCCCATTCGTCGCCGTCCCACTCCACGGGAGGCGCGAAGTGTTGTGACGGGTGATTTTCCTCGGCGAAAGCAGCAGCAGTTTCTTCTTCTTTTTGTCGCGCAGCGTCCCTGGCTCTCGCAATAGCGCCGCCCTCGATCACCTTCCCAGCCACGTCCTTCGGCGGCGGCAGCCCTTGCGCGGCCGATACGCCGCGCATCAGCGCCACGGCGAGACGGCCGTGCCCTACGTTGTACACCGGCGTGGCGCGCCTTTGGAACGGCGCGCTCCTGTCCAGGTCGAGTTCGTTGGACGCGCCGTTCGGGTGCGCGTACGCGGCTAACAGGGACGTCTCAACGATCGTCAACGGGGCGTCCCAGGCCCTGGTTTGAAACGCGAACGGGTCCTTTTTGCCGCCCACCCCCGATCGACCGCCCGGCCCGCCCGACTGCGCCTTCTCCGCGCTCTTCAGCGTTTGCGCTCTGATTTTCGAAAGCTCCTCGGGGGTGGGGCCGAGTTTCAAAAACTCAACCACGGGGTCGTGTCCGGGCGGTAGCATCCGCGGGCAGTCGTTGCAAAAGTCAAAAACCCGCCCCGGATCACCCAAGCTCTTCAACATGTACTCGTACTTGTCGTACTCGGTTTTGAACTTTTGCGCTTCCTTCCCTTCGGTGGCCAACACCACGACGTTCCCGTCGCGCGCGCGCCCGGTGCGTCCCATCCTTTGAATGGTGCGGATAATGTCCACGACGTCGAAAAACACAATCAAGTCCACGGCGGGGATGTCTAACCCTTCTTCGCCAATGCTCGTCGCGACGACCGTGTTTAGCGAGCCGTGGCGAAACGCGTCGAGGACCGCTTTCTGTTCCTTCTGCGACTGACCCTTCGTACCTCGCGCCGCGCCGGCGCCGCCCGCGCCGCCCTTTGACGTGTCCCCCTGGCCGATGAACGCTGCGACCTTCACGCGGTGGTCATCGCCAGTTGCACTGGAGGATTTGGAATCCTTACGGCCCACTATGTTCGCACCGGCGCCAGTGGCGCCCGCGAACAAAGTAGTGATGGTACCCTGGCCTGGGATTGGATCCACGGATCCGCGGCGAGGGTCGTCGCCCGCCGCGCCGTCAAGTCGCGTCTCGTCCCCCATCTCCCGGCACGCCCTGACGATGTCGTGCACGGAGTCCCTGAACGAGGTGAAGATCATGACCCTGGAGAACTCGCCGTTCTTGGAGAAGTGCTTGCGCATGATGTGCTGCAGCTTTCCCATTTTCGGCGAGTGGTGCGCGCCTTTGCCCGCCATGGATTTCAGCATATCCAGCGCTTCCCGCATGGCGGGAAACTCGCGGAACAGGTTGCCCACGTACGCCTTCTGGTCTTCCTTGCCCACATAATCCACCGCAACTCGCGGGGTGTGCGTGGTGAGCAGCTCGCAAACCTTGGCGATGAAGTGTGCTTTCTGGAATATCGTGAACGCGAGGCCTTGGTTTTGACACCGCGAACCCGGGGCGCGCATCTCGTTTTGGGCTGTTGTAAAACAAAAGAAAAAGTGTCAGTCTCTCGTAATGTGTATGAGTAAACAGTCAGAGGTAATGCTCCCTTCGCAGGACGAATATGGGAAAACAGTCGCGTCGGCGGAGTTTGGTGAAAGCCCCAATACGTACCTTTCAGTAACGTGTACGGCTTGACCATGTTGTTGCTCGAGCCGTCCGCGAACCGGGTGACGAACACACCGCCGTCTGCGAAGGCGTTCAAACCGAGCAGTTTCTTCACGAGCGGCCGCAACGCGTCGCGTAACAAATCGACAACCTGTAAATCAGCCTTCGTGGAGGTCACGGTTTCCAGCTTGACGCTTCGCTTGTGCGTGTGCTTCTTGACGTCCGCGTCCTGGTCGCTCCGGAAGTCGATTCTCCCGATCGCGAGCGACCGGACGACTTGCTGTACCTCGGAAACGTCGTGCCCCGGAGTCGCGGTGAGCGCCAGTAAACGAAACTCGACGTTCCGCTCCCACAGCTGCTTCGCTACCATGCAATACGCGTGGTTGCCCTTCGCCCTGTGCGCTTCGTCAATCACGAGGCACACCACGTCCGACGCAGGGCACACGCCGTCCCTCAAATCGTTCTCCATGGTCTGCGGGGTACAGAAGAACAACCGTTTGTCCCTCCAGTTCGACCTTCGCGTGCCGTCCAAATCACGTTTCGTGCTGCCCATTAACGTGCACGTATCCGCTTCGGGCATGCCGCAGATGTCCCTGCACGCGGCTTTCTGTTGTTCCACCAGCGGCCGCGTCGGGGCTAGGAACACAACCTTGCCTTGCGGGAACCAGCGGTGGAAGTTCTTCATCACCACCGCCGCAATAAGGGTTTTCCCAAGGCCGGTGGGAAGGCACACCAGCGAGTTCGTGGTGAGCGCCGCGCGCGTCATGTCGAACTGTGATTGTAAAGAAAAAGTGTCAGTCTTCAGTCTCGAGTATGGGTGTACTGTCTGGGTGAACAGTCTACGTGTGATGTATGTAGTATACCTCCTTGTAGTGACTATTGTAGTCTCATAGGGGCAGTAAACAGTCGGCGGGATTTGGTGAAACGCCCAATACGTACCTGGTACTCGCGCCGCACTAACTGCCCGGGGTACACGTACGTCTGCGCGGTTTGCGGGTCCAAGCGCATGCCTTGGGTTTGGCGCAACACCGCGACCAGCCCGTTCGTGTCAGGGGTGCCCATTGACTCCGGGCGCATTGGCTGGCCACCTTCCGGGGTGTGACCTGCCTGTGTGCCGCCGGAACCCCCGAAGCCGTTAGACGGACGATTGCGGTCCACGTTCTGATTGCTGCTATTTGTTCGAGGCGGAGGTCGAGGCCGCGTTTGGTTCTCCGCCCGCGCGTGGTCGTTCGCGCCGCCATTCTCACTCTCGACCGGCCGGGTGGATTGCATGCTAAGAGCGACGTTCACCGCGACTCGCGCGCGAGAGGGAGAGACGTTCGTTTTGTCACCGCCGAACATACCATCCAAAGTATGTTGCCCCGCGTTTTTGTCCGCAGCTGCAGGTTTTTTCGCAAACAACTGATGCATGGTTCGCTGGTTCGAATCAACGCCGCCTCCGTTTCCGCGAACCGCCCCAGAAGCTGCAGCCCGGTCCACCGCGTCGTGCCCCGAGCGCCACCGCGGCGGCGAGACCGGCTTGGCGTGTGCGTTGTGCCACGACCCGCCAACCCTGCTGAACCCGCCGTTGCGACGGACGTGCCCGCTGAAACCAGATCCAGAAAGCTCACGAGGATTCGTCGGGGGGTGACGCGCGGCGTTCGCGGGAGCTGCGACGCGCGCATCACGCGGACCCATACCAGGTCGCGGTCCCGCCGCAGGTCCCGCTCTACGCGCTGCGGCCATCGCGTCGACGTCAAAGTTCAATAGCGCGTCGTCGTCGCCGAAGTCATCCTCCAGCTCGAACGGCATCGCGTCGTGGCTTCCCTGCGCGCACGCCGGTTTTCGAACTAGCAATCGGGGCACGCTCTACTCGTTCTCACAGCGCCGACGCCATCCACGCGCGTATCGTCGCGGTTATCGACACGCAACACGGTATCATCCACGGTCTAGGTCTACCCGTCCGCTCGGTCGGGGGGCCCTTGCTGCGTGTCAGTCTGACGGGGCGTCTCCAGCTCCAAGCGGTTTGAACTTAAGACCCGCAGGTGACGACGCGTGGCGGTGCCAGGATTTCGTCGTCGGACGACTCACTAAGCGGTAGCCATTTTCGGAAGAGCGCGGCATGGGTTCGCCCCTCGGGCTATGGTGGTTCGCCCCCGTTTTGTCCGGGGGCGGGTACGGCAGCGAAGCCGTGGCGCTGCTCCTCGGTTTGCACAGCGCGCGCTCGTATCCCCCGACCCTCGCGGTACGAGCAACGCACCACGGCGACGTGGTGGACTACGCGCATTTCGTGGGCCTTCCGTCTGACCAAAGGGAGGCACTCGAAGCAACGCTGCGCTCTCCCGTCCCATCCGCGGAACACGCGGTGGTGGTGTGCCACTCCGAGCCTGGGGCGTGGTTCCCCGCGATGTACGAAACCCCGCGGTGTCCGCCCCCTGGCACTGCCGTGGCGGTAGGAAGGACGATGTTCGAAACCGACCGTCTGGACCCAAAGCACGTGAAGAGGTGTAACAAAATGCATGAGGTGTGGGTCCCGACGCGTTGGGGCGCGGACGTTTTCGCGGCGTCGGGGGTTTTCCCTGAGAAAATAAAAGTCGTCCCGGAAGCAGTGGACGTCCATCGATTCGACGCGGAGGTGGTCGCGTCGTTGCCGAGGTTCGACCTAGAAGCCAGGGCGACACAAGTCCTCGGACCGCCCGTTGACAGAGGGACAGAGTTGGGGACAAAATTTCTCTCGGTGTTCAAGTGGGAAACGCGGAAGGCCCCGGAGGTTCTTCTCGCCGCGTATTTGGACGAGTTCACCGCGGACGACGACGTAGGGCTGTTCATCAGGAGTGACTTGTACCACGAAAAAGGCGACCTGGTCGTGGCACGAATCAAAGCCTTCGCGAGGGACGCGAAGAACCGAGGCGCCGCAAGGTGGGCGAGACAAAAAAATAACAATAAAACGGCCGGCTTTGAAAACGCGGCGCCGCCCGTGTTCGTGTTGCCGAGAGTTCCCGAACACGAAATGCCCTCCCTGTACCACGCCGCGAGCGCTTTCGTGCTTCCGAGCAGGGGCGAGGGGTGGGGCCGGCCGCATTGCGAGGCGATGAGTCTTGGTGTTCCCGTGATTGCCACGAACTGGAGCGGCCCAACGGCGTTTATGACGGAGGAAAACTCGTTTCCGGTTTCGATCGAGAAAGATTTAGTAGCGCCGCCCCAGGATAGTCACTGGGCAACGCACAAGTGGGCACAGCCGAAAGTCACGCATCTACAGCAGTTGATGCGCGAGGTGTTTGAGAACCCAGAAAAAGCACGGGCGAAGGGAAAAGTCGCTGCCCGGGATGTTCGAAAAGCCTTCGCGCCGGAGATCGTGGCGCGAATCGTGATGAATCACGTGGAGCGAATAGGTAAGGAATGGGAAGGGTTGAGCATAAAAAAAACGGAACTATGATAGGGACGATAGCGGACATGTAACTACCAGGACGATTACTATATAAAGGTATAGCTAGCATTAATAACAACACGCGATCATGCGTCACAAGAACGGTACGTCGTTGCGCGTGATGCCTTCGTACGCAGTTGCACAAGCGAAGGCTAAAAACACAATTCCGCCGCAAAGCGCCATGTACTTTTCGCTAATCGCCTTGCCCAGCATCCCGCCCCCGATGACCGCGATTGCGTTGGCGGTGGCGTGCGCCCCCATGGCGCCTAAAACAACCCCCAGCGGGGCGTTGTGCGTCGCCAACGCCATGGTGGCGAACATTGATTTGTCTCCCCACTCCGCTACGAACATCAAACAAAACGTTTGATACACCCCCCCCCACCACGTTTTCACCTCGCCGTCTTTCTGCTCTGCTTTATCCAGGGTCGCTTCCGCGTCTAGCAACTCGCCGTGCGTGGTGTCGTGTGTGTCTTTCTCACCGCCCAGCAACGCCCTCACCTCCCCATCGTTCCGGTCCTTGACGTGTAACTTCCACGCATCTCGCAACAGCGAAACCGCGAACGCGCCGAACATCACGGAGGCGACGATATCCATCACCGTGATCGAGTCCTCCAACTTTGCCGTGCTCGTGGAGACGAGGTACCCGGCGAACGTGCTTCCCAGGGTCATGAAGAACATCGCACTGAGTGTGGCGACGAAAACCGCGAGCCTGCCGTGACGCACCGCGAGCAACATGGCGAGGAAGAACGTCTTGTCCCCAATCTCGGTGATGAACACCGCTAAGAAACTCGCGGGGACGCCGTTGAACGCGCCGCCGTCGGAAGCGTCCGTGCCGAGCGCGGTCACGGTAGCCTCTCTGAGCCAGCCCATGTCGCCATCTTGCAGGTCAGGGTGACGCACGCCTCGGGACGTGTCCATGCTCGCCGAGAAGGCAAGCGCGCCCGGCGATGTGCAAACGGGAAGGGTGTTGTGTTTCAACACCAAAAGCGAAAGTCGAAGAAAAAGCAAAAAAGAATGTCTGTACCAAAGTTTCGTATGCACCGCCAGTCTTACATTATTACTGAACGCTTTCTTGAGACTATTTGCCTATAGACCCAGTTCACAACCATCGAAACCGTACTCTTGATGTCTTCCCTTTCGCGCGGCACATCGACCCGCGCTCGGACCGCGTCCACCGGTTCAACATGTCCGCGGCTGCTAACTCCTCGGTGCGTGTTCCTTTTCGCGAAACAGACGCGACGAACGACGTCGCGTGTCGCGTCCGCGCAACGCGCGCGTCGCCACCAGCCCTAATCTATCTGCGACGGGAACGACTGGGTTGCGTTCCCCAAGCTCTCTAGATCGAGACACAGCGGCGGACCGCGCGCTCCAAACCTCACGGGTTTCTCCGGTGACGCGCGTTCGCGTGGCACGCCGCCCCCCGATCGACCGCGACGAAGAACCCAAGGTCATGGGCATCGTCCCGGAATCGATCCAACGTGACCTTACGGACCTGGCACCACCCTAATCTCCCCAAGGTTCATCGAGGCTGACCAAAATATCCTCCATTCATTTTATAACTCATCAGGCGTACTGGCGCATCGCCGGTATGTCGTACCTCAAGTACAGCAACATGTGCGGCGAAGTCGTCCGGGCTTCGCTGAAGGAGCCTTTCTTTTCAAAAGCCAAGGCGAGGGAGGCGGTTTACATGAAAACCTCCAAGTTCGTGGCTGGGAAACCCTCGCCCCCCGTGATCACGGAGGTGATTCCGGTGGGCGGCGTCATGAAGTAATTCGAGAGACGCGGGCGAGCAGTAGGTGTTTAACACCATGTAAGAGAACGCGTTTAAACGCAAATTATGACTCGCTTACAACGCTTCACTACCCTACCGTCGAGTTAGATCATAAACATCCTCATCACGCCAAGTCTCCCCGCTTGCACGCGCTGAGCATGTCGACATAAACTTGGCACTTGGAGATTTCTCCCTGGTTCTGGTCGATGCAGGCTGAGAAAGCCTTCATCTGGTTGGAGCACGGGGTCTCTGAGGCAGACACGGGGGCACCCGCGGCGGCGGGCTCGGCGTACCCGCCGCCGCCGCCACCCATCATTGAGCCCACAGCTGCGCGCGCGATAGAAGTCCCGGTGCCCCACGCCATGCCTTGCGCAACCATTCCCATGAGTCCACCGCCCATGCCGCCCATGCCGGACTGCTGCTGCGTCGCGGGAGGGGGGGCGCCGCCCGCGGTGCGAGGGGGGGGGGCGCGAGGACGAGGCGCTGCGGGAAAAGCCACGAGAAAGGGAGAGGGAGGAAGGGTCAGAGAAGGTTTGGCAGAAGCGGGACGTGTCACAGCAGATGCGTGTTTGGATCTCTCGCGACGCGGTGGAAAGGGGGTTCGTCGAGCGCGGTCCGCCGCGTGCGTACCAGGCCTGCGTCCGCCGCCACCACCGCCACCACGGCGACCCATTTTGAGCGAGTTGGTGAGTAGTCGAGAACCGCGCGCGGATAACTGTGGCCACAGGCGAGCGCGGGGGGTCCGACATGATCGAAGAAGCCCCACGAAAGAAAAAAACCCTGGCCGACGGCAACCGAAAAACGATGACAACAGACCTGCGTAAAAAGAATATGATTGTTCAAGCACTATGTATCTAGTAACGTCCGTACCCCGCCTCTGATCCCTGGAAGTCCCGGTCCCTCTGCTCGCGGCCTTGCCCCGCTCCCCGCCCTGTGCCTCGTCCTCGTCCTCCTTCCCCTCGGCCCGCGCCTCTGCCGCCGCCGCGACCGGCGGGGCGGTACTCGCCTCTGGACTCGCCCGAGCTTTCGCTCGCGTAGCCTCGAGCACGTTCGCCTCTCCCACCTCCCCTTCCGGCTCTGCCCTCGCCCATGCCGCCGTACGACCCGTACTCCCCCCGAGGCTCACCTCGATCGACACGCGCACCCCTGCCTCCTCCGTAGTCGCCTCGAGCATCGCCTCGTCCCCCGCCTGCTCCTCTGCGGCCTCCTCTTCCGCCCGGCGCGCCCGCGGACCTCGGGTCCCGGTCCTTGGGCCGCGACACCGGCCGCCCTTGGCCCGAAGAGCTCCCTGAAGAGTTCCCGTACTCGGGCAACACGTTGACGATGTTCAGGCCTGGGACGTCTTTCAGGCCCATCATCCCGACCGTCTTCCTTAACAGCCCGGGAACCTCGGGGCACCCCAACACGTCCACCGCGAGGAAGTTCGCCATGCGCACCAGCTCCGCTGGTGTAAGGTTCATCTTCCGCGCGAACGGCTTGTAAAACCCGAGCCACGCGCTGTACGTCTGCGCCTTCGTTTTCTCCTTCACCAGGGACATGGCGGTGTTGACGTCGGTGACTAGCTGGTCGTCAATTCCGTCTTTCAAAAGCTTCACAGGCAGGTCGTTGATATCCTTTTGCGCGAAGAAACTCTCCTGGGGCGTCAAAACAAGCAGACCCTGGCCTGTTTTCCCGGCGCGGCCGGTCCGTCCTAAACGATGGATGTACTGTTCCCGGTTCGAAGGCACGCCCATTTGTACCACCAGCGTGACGTCGTCGAAATCCACGCCTCGCGCGGTCACGTCCGAGGTCATCATGATTCCCGATTTCACCGTGCGGAACTGATCCGTCGCTTTCGTGCGTCTTGACTGGCTCAGCTTGCTGTGAATCTCAATCACGTCGTTTCGCATGTTCCCGAAAAGCTCAGCCGCGAGCGCGGTGCCGCGCGCCGTGGTCCAGAACACCATGATCTTGTGCTTCCCGTTGTTCTCCAAAACGTGCGCATCGATGACCCGTTTGAGTTGCGCGAAGTGGTCCTCAAGAGGCGCGATTATCATGGCTTGGGTTACCTGTGTGTTCGTAGTCCCACTGGCTTCTTCGCCGACGCAATCAACAAACTGGTGCCCGGGTCGCAACGACGCGCGCGCCACGTCCTGGATGTCTTTACTCACGGTGGCGCTGAACAGAAGCGTTTGCCGTCCTTTTGTTGGGACGTACTTCAGAATTTTCTCCACCGACGGCTTGAACCCCATATCAAGCAAGCGATCGGCTTCGTCCAGAACCAGGGTGTGGCACCCCTCCAACCGTCTGGCCATGTCCCCGTTCTCCAGGTGGTCTATTAACCGCCCGGGCGTCGCGACCAAAACGTCGCACCGCTTGTCCCGCAAGTTTCGCGCGTCAGCCTTGACGTTCGTCCCGCCGTAAACAACCTGCGCGCCCACGTTTTTCATGAACGTCAGAAGCACGTTGGTTTCGTCCAAAATCTGCGTCGCGAGCTCGCGAGTTGGGGACAAAATAAGGACGCTGATTTTGTCGCCTCTTTGGTCGATTTGCCCCGCGTTGAGCTTCTCTAGCGCCGGCAACAGAAACGCAATTGTTTTCCCGCTGCCTGTCTTCGCCCGCGCCAGCACGTCGGCGCCGCCCAAAATGAAAGGCAACGTCTGGCCTTGCACCGCGGTGCTCCGTTCGAAGCCCTTGACTTCAGTCAGCGCCCGTAGTAAATCAGGGCACAAATCCAGGTCCGCGAACGAAACGTCAGTCGCGCCGTTGCCCACCGCCGCGAACACGGTTTTGTTCGCGCCATCGCCATCGCGACGCTGGGAAGGAAGCGCCACCGCCGCCAGGCCCCGGCGCGCGAAGCTCACGCTCGCAGTGCGCGCGCGCGGGGAGAACCTCGCGCCCGACGATGGCGCCGCGAACGCGGTGCACGCCAACGCAGAGGCACGCGTAGCCCCGATGTGCACACCACATCGGGTCTCGCCGGCGAAGACGCCGCGCACGAGCGCAGATGCTCGGCGCGCAGCCGCCGCGATTGGCCGACTCGTCGACATTTGTCGCGACGAGACGCGTTTCGCGGAGCGGTTCGGAACGAAAGCCGCACTCGTCAAGGCGAGGGGAGTGGTGAGCATACGAATAACCGTGTGAGGGCGGCAGCGACGTGGAGATGGAAAAGTGCAGTCCGACGGGGGCGCCGAGGAGTAAGAGGAAGGTCGATTGACATCGGTTAAGCTTGGAAAAGGAAAAAGCCTGGCGTCTTGTCATCAAAAACGGATTTTTACAAAATTACGAAATACTTGTACAGGGACGTTAAAACACTTTCCTATTCCCCCGCGGCGGCGGCGAACCCCGGCAACGGCAGGGGCACGTTGCCATTTTTCTTCTCTTGTTTGGCAAACTCGACCTCCCCCGCTTCGATCCCCCCCCCGTCGCTCCCCAGGCTTTCGTGTTGGAACGTCTTGGTTTCCCCGCGGCCGTTCCGCACGAACACGTCGCCTGTTTTTGTGAACGAAAAGTGTCAGCCATGTGTTGGGGTGTGTTGGACGATGTATGGACAACAGTCACCGTAATCGGTCCGAACAGTCACCAGCGTTAGAGGTAAAACGGGCGGTGTGTCGGATTTGGGAAAGCCTGACATACGAACCTCTTTCGTCCGCTGACACAAACAGGGAGTCGCCCTCGCACGCGCTTCCGTCCAGCAAGCACTCTGCGAGTGGGTTTTCCAGCACGCGCTGCACCGCGCGTCGCATGGGCCGCGCGCCGAACTTCGGGGAGAAGCCCTGTTTCAAAAGCGCCACCCGGAACGAGTCGTCCACTGAAACCGTAACTCCCTTCGCCGCCGCCCGCTTTTGCACGCTGCGCAACATGAGCTCGGCGATTGACCCGACCTCCGGCTTCGTGAGCGGCCGGAACACGATGATTTCGTCCAGCCGGTTCAGGAACTCGGGGCGGTAGGTGAGGGAAAGCTCGCGCCGCACGTCTTGCTGTACCCGCGCGTACTCCGCCGCGCTGCCGTCGGCGCTCCCGTTACTCATGGACGCCAGAATTGCCTTACTACCCACATTGCTGGTCATGATCAACATCGCGTTTGTGAAATCCACCGTTCGGCCTTTCGAGTCCGTCAACCGCCCGTCCTCCAGGACCTGCAGCAAGATGTTAAACACGTCCGGGTGCGCTTTTTCGATTTCGTCAAGCAAAATCAGCGTGTGCGGGTCCCGCCTCACCGCCTCCGTGAGCTGGCCGCCTTCGGAGTACCCGACGTACCCGGGGGGCGGCCCCACTAAACGGGACACGGAGAACGATTCCATATACTCGCTCATGTCGATCCGGACCATCTTTTTCTCCGCGCCGTAGTACGACTGCGCCACAGCTTTGGCGAGCTCGGTTTTCCCAACCCCCGTCGGGCCGGCGAAGATCATGGAGGCTACCGGCCGCGTGCCGTCCGCCAAGCCCGACCGCGCCCGCCGCACCGCGCGCGAAATAGCAGTCACCGCTTCTGTTTGCCCAACAACGCGCTCCGCGATTTCGTGCTCGATGTTCAAAAGCGCCGAGCTGTCGTCCTCGCTGAGCTGCCCAACGGGTACGCCCGTCCACTGCGCCACGACGTCCGCGACGTGCGACGCGTCCACCACGGTGCTCACGGTCTTGTCTTTCGCAGAGGCGAGCTGCACCATGGCGCCCGCTTCGTCGATGACGTCGATTGCTTTGTCCGGGAGGAACCGGTCGGTGATGTACCGCGTGGCGAGCTTGAGCGCTGCGGGCAGGGCGTCGGGGGCGTACGTCACGCCGTGGTGTTCCTCGTACGTCTTTTTCAACCCTTCAAGAATAACAAGCGAGTCCTCGGGGGAAGGTTCGCCGATGCGCACGGGCTGGAACCGGCGCTCAAGGGCGGCGTCTTTTTCGATGTGTTTCCGGTACTCCTCGATCGTGGTGGCGCCGATGCACTGTAGCTCGCCTCGCGCGAGCGCGGGTTTCATTAAGTTGCCAGCGTCCATCCCGCCGTCCTCCCCGGTCCCACCAGCCCCGACGAGCATGTGGATCTCGTCGATGAACAAAATAATATCCCCCGCGGTTTTCACCTCTTCGATGACGTTCTTCGTTGTAAAAGAAAAGTGTCAGTCCTGTATGGGCAAATAGTCGTCCGGGATTTTGGAAAGGCCCAATGACGTACCTTGAGGCGTTCCTCAAACTCGCCGCGGTACTTCGTGTTGGCTAACAGCATACCGAGCTGTAAACTCACGACTCTTTTGTTTTTTAAGCGCTCAGGTACCTCCCCGGCGACAATAAGAAGCGCCAGCCCTTCCGCAATCGCGGTTTTGCCAACCCCCGGGTCCCCGACTAAACACGGGTTGCTTTTGCGTCGGCGCACCTTTGAGTTTTGCCAGAAACGCGTCAGTATTGTATGGGAAAACAGTCGGAGGGATTTGGGAAATGGGAAATACTTACCAGGATGCGTAAAATCCGGTCAACCTCGGCGTCCCGTCCCAAAACCGGGTCCAGCTTCCCCGCCCTCGCCTCCGCGCACAAGTCTATGCCGCACTCCTGAAGCGCGGAGCCTTTATTTTTCTTCCCCAGCTTCTTACCAGCCCCCACGAGTTCTTTCTTTTCCATGCCGTTTATGCGATCTCTCAAATCGCTCAGATCTATTTCTAAATCCTCAACCAAAACGGCGCGCGCGCCGCAGGTTGTGTCGTTCAGCATGTCGAGCACCAGTTCCTTGGACCCCACCAGGGTATCGCCCAACGCGTTTTCCGCGGTCAACGCGACCCTCTCGAAAAGCCGCTTCACATCAGCCCCCAGGGGAATCAACCCGTCCGCTACTTTCGTGTTGGAAAACGGGTTGAAAAGCTCCAGCTCGCTGATCCCACCGCGTTTCGCAATCGCCTTGCGCAGCGCGTCTTCCGTGGCGCCCGCTTTGTGCATCGCGGAGGACGTGTCGTCGCGCACCTTGGAAAGCGCCAACAACAGGTGCTCGGTTTTGAGCTCGCCACTACGCAGCTTCTTCGCCTCCCCCATCCCATCCTTCACCGCGGTCACCGCGGTGCCGTCGAAGTTGCTGAACATGGCGCGAGGCGTTTGCGTTTGAGGCGCGGCGGTCCGGGGGGGGGGGGCGCGGCTGCGACGCAAACCGCGCGCGCCCGGTGCCACAAAGGGCGACGCGCCGAGCGACGAAAACGCCATCGTCGTTTGGGTCGCCATCCGCGTGACACGTGAGGAAGCGCGACCGAGAGTGCCGAGAGGCTCGACGTACGTCGACGCTCGACGGCCACGTGGCCGGACTGTGGCGCGCTGCTCGTCACTGTACATGCTTTTGCGGTTGTTGACACTGCCAACTTTCCCTTGTTTTGGGACCTTCCACACACTCGCCAGGCGCGCGGCCCGTCGCGATGGTGTCCCGCCCGCCTTTGTTCGCCACGGTCGTGGTGGACGTGGACCTGCGGACGCACGTGGGTACCCTGCGCTTGAACCGCCCAAACAAGTCCAACGCCTTGGATCCCCAGATGTGGGTTGACATCCCAGCCGCGCTGCAGTGGCTGGACAACAACACAGACGTGCGGTGCGTGGTGCTGTGCGGTGCTGGGAAGAACTTCTGCGCTGGGATAGACGTCTCGTCCCCCGAGGTTCTCGGGGAACAGCTCGGGCAACAAACCCACTCCGTGGACTGCGCCGGACGCAAAGCGGAGTCCATGTTTCGACACGTGCGCAGATTACAAGGTACGTATTGGGCCTTTCCCAAATCCCATGACTGTTTGCGCATATAAGACTGACACTTTTTACGAAACCAGATGCGTTCACCGCCGTTGAAAAGTGTCGCGCGCCTGTTATCTGCGCGATGCAAGGCGCGTGTTTCGGCGGCGGCGTTGACCTCGCGGTGGCGTGCGACATACGCGTGTGCGCTGACGACACGAAGTTTTGCGTCAAGGAAGTCGACCTGGCTATCGTGGCTGATATTGGGACGTTGCAGCGGCTGCCGTTGTTGGTGGGCCACGGCATTGCGCTTGAATGGGCGCTCACGGCGAGGGTGGTGGACGCTGAAGAAGCGCTTGCGGCTGGTTTGGTCACGAAAGTCGTGCCGAGTCAGGAGCTGCTTGCTGTGGCTACTGAACTCGCTCAAAACATCGCACAAAAGTCCCCGTTAGCCACGCAAGGCACGAAAACCGCGGCGCTGCACTCGCGGGACCACTCCGTGGAGGACGGGTTGGTTTTCGTCGCGCACCTCAACTCTGCGCGCCTACAAAGCGCAGACCTTGACGAAGCCATGGCCGCGAAGTTCGGAAACCGGAAACCAACCTACGCGAAGCTATAACTACTGTGAGCGGTACCGTCAAGGGACTTAAGGGACACACTAGTATAGCCCTTGGTGCCCGTCGAGCTTAAAAAACTACCTTCGAAGGTATAAATAGCCCTTGGTACCGCGGGTCCGTACCCGAGTCCGTGGTGACCGACCGTGATGTACCTTCCTGTAACGGATGGTTGTATTAATACTTATGAAAAACGAAAAGCGATTATTAATTTATTCGTTTTACAGGCAATAATACGTCTCGATCCGTGTCCGGTCGTTCGCACCGTTCGTACGTCACGACGCGTCTCCCAGTCCCCCCCCGACGCTCAGCTTGTTCCAGCTGTCCCGGAGACTCAGCGGCGTGGGCGGTCTTGTTTCGGCGGGCGCGACTTTGTTGCTTCGGCCGGCGGTCAGTTTTCGCGACAAAAGCGTTTTTTGAGCAGTGGGCGACCCCGTGAGGCACGAGTTTTTGGAGTGACTTGCGTCCGGCGACCCCGCGGGAGACTTCACAGGTTGCACCCAGCCGCCCGTCTCGCCCAACACGTCACCCACGCGAGGGTCACGGCCTTTTCGTTTGCTGTTTTCGTTCACCACCGTTTCCGTGACCCGCGGCGACGGCCCCGAAACGCTCGCCACGCGCGCGGCGAACATCCCAATCGGCTCCGAATCGAGGCCGTCTGGGGAGTGGGTAGGGGTGGAGAGGTGCGTGTGATCTGCGCTGGTCGCCGGCGCGTCCAGAAACCTGCTCCCTTTCCTTTTTTCTTTTTTCTCCCTCAGCTTCAAAAACGCAACCCCCGCCGTGGTGTGTTTCATGAAGTTTAAATACGTCTCCTGCACGTCAATGGGCGGTTTGGCGTGTTCGTACCGGCGCTGCAGCGGCCTTAAGTACGCCCCTTCCGTGGAAGGGTCGGACACGAAATCGAACGTAATCAGCTCGAAGTCGTTTTGAATGATGATGAACCCGTCGTGCTCTTTTAAGGTCGCCCACCCCCGGCTGCTCATGCCGAGCTGGAACCCGTGTTGGTACAGGTCTCTCAACATGTTCCCCGCGGGCGTCCCTAGAACCTCCACGTAACCCATCAAGTCGTTGCCTTTCCAGAAGTACTCAAGCACGTGGTGACTAACGTTCGCGTCGTTGAGACAACGGAACGTCTCGCTCGTGGGCGGGGGGTGATCAAGCTCGCCAAGCGCACGGTTCGCGCGCACGTGCCTTTCGTAGAAACTACTCGCCTCCCTTGTTAACAAGGTTTTGGGATACACCCGGCCGTTGCGATTACGCACGTCCGCGCGTCCCAGAATGCCTGCGCGGGAGGAAAAAGAAAAACACGAGGAGCGCGGGCATTAGGTCAGCGAGGCTGGGCGCGCGTTTGGGGGCCGCGGCTCGGAGAAATTTCGACGGCACGGTGGTGGAGACCTTAGGCGGAATCGGCTGGAGTGCGGAGGTTACGCGAGCGCGCGACGGGGGGGTATCATGCACGCACCGTACACGATTAGCCTGTTGTCATTCAACGCGAGCGATCGCTGGGAGTGTCCCATCCTCTGCGGGTCCAGGAAAAGAAGGGAGAGGCGGTGGAGCTGGTCAGCGCGCGTCGGCACGAACCAAAATTGCCGTCCAAGAAATGTAATCGGATCGTCGCTGACGCGCGTACGCGGTAGACGCGCGGTGAAACGACGCCGCGCGTGGGAACGCGGAGAAACGCGCGGGGTTGCAAGGGCACGCACGATGAAGCGATCCTCTTCTGTTTTTTCGTCGCCCGTCACCCGCTTGGGTCCGCATATGCACCACATTTTCCCCGCGCGGTCGTCGGACGATTCCGGAAATGGGGGGTCGAATTATGCGCCAGGCGACCCGCGATTCGCGCGCCACGAGAGACCCGCGGGAGCGCGCGCGCGGTCCTCGCGAGTCAACGGCCGACCTCGATGCGTGCGCAGGTCGGTCCGACGAACGAGACGCGCGACACCGCGCGCGTGCGCGTGTCCACCGATATGCCGAAGCCGGGTTCGCTTCGCAAGCAGCACGTCTGTGTGTTGAGTGACGACGTCAGTCAGTGCTCTCGAGTCTCGGACAGCTCGACTGATACCTAGACGTTATTCGAAAATAAAAGTGCCTACCCTCCCCCCTCTCTGCTACTCCCCCGGCTACTCCCTCCCCTGGCATTGTCATCCGGCCACATCAGAAACACCCCCCTGGTAATCGCCCCCCCGCTCCACTGCGTCCACTCCCCCGCGATTGAATGTGAGGAGGTCCAGCCCCGTAAACGCATGCGCGGCCGGCCGTGCCGCCAGCTCGTCAACGCCGCGGCTGGCAAATCGCCACACGTCACAAACTTGGCCTCGATGGTCACGGCGCCTTGTGTTTGTGTTTGATTTTGATTTTGACTCCGTGTTCCATCAACACACGCGTTGCCGCGAACCGTGAGCTCACCCAGGGTGTCCCGGATCCACCCGGTCAGGGACCCGTCGTGAAGCGCGGTGAGGCCGACGCGGAACACGGCGTCCAACGCGAGCCCGTCCCCGACGGCGGGGAACCCGAAGCGCGCGCCTTTTCGAATAAATAAAAAGGGTATGGGTATTTAGTCAGAGGCGGTAAGAAGTCAGTCATAAGGTGGTTAACCACCTAGCCCCACGACGCGGAGGACGCCGGTTCGAGGCTGGTCGGGTGGCCAGAAACGGCGGACGACGGTACGCGCAATTAGTCGGCTCCAAAAAGAAAAAAGAAGAATAAAAAACGTACCCTGCCACGCGCCGCTCATCGCGGCGACCGTCGACGCCGCGCCTGTTTTTTCGAGACGCACGCGCTGGCCGTGCGGCGGCCTTCCTCCCCGGGGCCAGGGCCCTCTGGAGGGGATGCTCGCGGGCTTTGGCACCAGGTCGAACAAACCGAGACGGAGGTTTCCGTACGAAATCTCCGCTGTTTCGTGTGTCGGCGAATCCGTGTTCGGCGCGGAAAGCAAACACGCCGGCGCCATCACGAGCGCCAGGCACTGGTCTATCCTCGGAGGTAGTGACTTCGCGGGTGGCCAAACCCGCGTCCCAACCGGCGTGCCCCCCATCGCCGCCGCGAGCGTCGCGTCGTCCACCGCGCCGTGGTCGTGTTCCACGCCGCCGTACTCGTCGTCGTTTGCGTTTGCGTCTGCGTCCGCGAACGGGGAAACGCTTTCGAAACCGCCGCACCCAAGCGCGGCGCCGCCGTCGGGTGCTTTGGCGACGCACAGACGCAGGAGCTCGCGCAGGGGCGGGTGTTCCGGGACGTCGGCGAACATCTCGGTTCTTCTTTGCTGCACGTTTCCGGCGACCTCGTGGGCCAGGGATTCGCGTACCGATGGCAACCGTGTGAGACACGCGGAGAGCGCTCGGGCGACGCTGAGCAGCGCTCGGTTTCCCGAGGACGGCCACCACGCGGCGTCACCCGTAACACACCGTCGTCGCGCGTGTGCCATCGTGGTGAGCTCGATGAGCCACCGGTGTAACCCGCGGACCACGTTCGCGGAGGCGATCGTGCGGTCGGTGCGGTGGATTTTCTTCGATGCGTCGATGGCGCCAGCCAGCGTCTCGGCGTGCTGCGCCACGACGCGCCACCTCTTTTCGTCCGCGAGCAATATCGCCAAGGCGGATGTTTTCGCGTTCGCGTCCCCGCGCTTCAGCGCGGCGAGGCTCTCCACGGAGGCTATCATCGGCGCCAGGTCCACCGCGCTCGCCGCGACCGTGGCGCGATGTCTGGCGAGGAAAAGGGCTTTGTGTGACGCCACGGGCCAAGCCGGTTCGTCCCACGCCCGTGCGAAGAGCCCTCGGTACACCGCATCGTCCGCAGCACGTGAAAGAAACTTGCTCGCCGCGGAGACGCGCACGACGTCGCGCGGATCGAGGTGGGCGTACACCATGGCCAGCGTCCCGGAATCAAGCGCGTCGAGAGTACCGGGAGCATCACACTCGGGCGCCGTCGACGACGCCATCGCCGCCCCGCGCATGCAAAGTCAAGCAAGTAAGGATCTACTCTGGTGATATTAAAAAAAGAGAGAACTGAAAATGCTTAAATAAATTATGTACTTGGATGGTATCGCGCACGAGAGGGACTGTCCCTCTTGTGCGCGACTACCCTGGTAACTGAAAAGCGCGTGGATGTGTTCTCACGCGTGGACGGCGAGCGCCGCGATACCCGCGACGGCGGCGAATACCAGCGCTGAGGCGGTGGTGGGCGCGGCAGCAGAGACGGTGTCGTCGGCGGCGGCGGCCGGCGGCGGCGACGCACCGATGTTGGGCACGTCGTACGCCAATCGCTGCATGTCGCACACGTCCCCTCCCGTTCCTTGGCACTCGTACGAGACGACGAGTGCCCTTCCCGTGCTCGCTGCGGCCAGTAGCTTCCGACCTATCCCCGTAGTCGCGTCCGCGGCTTGTTCCTCCGTGAACGAAAGCGTCAGCGGACACCCGCCGCCGTCCGCGGTGGGGCAGCACAGCTCGGATTCCGCCACCACGGTTCGCGCCACGGTTGTGTTTTCCGGGTCCATGCTGTACGTCCCGTCCGTCCCGACGGATTGCAGGAAACCAGTCCCTGTGGTAGGGTCGGATTCGTACAAAACAATTTTAACGCACGCCGGGTTCGTGGCGTTGTACCCCGCGCTGGACGCCGCGTCACCAACCGTCAGGTTGTACCCGCCGCTCGCCGACGCGTCGCTGATGGGCGCTTTCGTGAGGTTCTTCCCCGTTCGGGACGCAACAAGCGTGGCGTTGATCGTGATGTTCATACCACCCGCCAGTTCAGCGGGGTCGAACACGTCGAACGAGACGTACGACGGTTTCGTGCGCGTCGCGTTTTCCACAGGGAACGCGCTCGTTCCCGGGAGCCGGTCGCGGAAGTAAAGGAAGGAGTAGTACTCGCACATGTCCGCCACGGAAGGGGGGGATGTTTCGGAACAGCTGGTCCAGTGCCCGTGTTCGTTGTTGTCCCGGAGGCACGCCTCGTTCCCCGAAACGCAAGCCTCCACGGTTTTCGTGATGGAAAGCGCGATGTTGCCGCCGGCAGTCGGCCGCGCCGCCGCCAAGCCGGCAGACCCGAACTGCGAGGTCACGAAGTGCTCGCGCAGAATCTGACACCGGCCGTTGCGGATTTGAAACGCCACGCACGCGGTGTCGTCAGCGTGCATACTCGCGTTCAACGACGTCAACCCTACACACGCCTCGCAGCACGCTTCAGGGTCGGTGATTGAGTTGTACACCACGCCGCCTTGGCATTTGCTCACGTCGTACTCGGCGTGCGCCGAATCGGAGCACATCTCGACGTGGTTGGGCACCTCGATGCCAACCTCGGGAAGCCGTCCCATCGGCGTGAACGAATCAACCGAGGTTACTTTGGTGAAGTTGAACCGACCCGCGCACGACCCCGCGCTTGCAAGGGACGCACCGTCCGCGCCACCCGCGGCGTGGCGCCAATAATACCGCTCGTTGGTTAAGCCGCAAGGCGCAACGTAGGCCATTGATTTCCCCGTACTAGCGTCAAGGTTTCCCTTCATCATCATCTCGCGGTCGATGCGGCACTTGCCGCCCAACACGTCGAACCGCACCGCTTTGCCGCCTTGCGCCATCGTCGCGCCTTCGTACTCCATTGCTTTGACGCAGCAATCAACGACGTCCGTGACGCCGGTGATCTCGACGCGGCCGAAATCCGCAAGCAGCAGACCGTCGCCGTGCTGGTACGTGCTGCCGTACCCGCATCCGATGTTGCCCCCGCCCATGTGCCATCCCAGACTGGTGGGCAGCCACCCTTCGGTTGGGGGTGTGGCGGACCCCGTGGTTTGAACCGTGGTCAGGCTGGTGATTTCACCGCACGCGGTGCGAATAACAGCAGCGTCGTCCAGGTTTGCCATAGGCGCGGAGGCGGCTAAACCGGCTTGGTCGTTAACCGTCGCTCTCGCGGTGCTGCGAGATTCACAAGAAAATGTCAGTCTCTCGTAATGTGTATGAGCAAACAGTCAGGGTAATCGGCGGAACGTGGTAAATGGGAAACACGTACTTGTTGTTCCACTGCACGCACAAGTTCCAGTCGTCCCGGCAGTTATACGCGGGCATGCACGTCGCGCCATCGCTGGCGCGTTGCGAGAACGACCCTCTTCCGTTGCCGAAGTACTGGCACACCATGAGGTTCGTGGCGTCCGCGCCCGCGCGGTAGGTGCCGCACTTGGCGGGGCAAAGCGCCAGTGAGCCTTTGTCAAGAAGCGCATCCGCTTGGCACTGCGCATCGCAAGCAGTGGAGTCTTCGCCCAACGCGCCGGTCGCGAAACCGGCGAGGAGAGCGATGGCGAGCGTACGGCGTACGGTCGGCATCGCGGAAGCGCGTGATGCGGGCGTGGGGGGTGCGCCGGGCTGTGGCGCGAGTGATGATTAATCGGACATTTACCTCATTTGACGACATTTGACGACAATAAAAGGGTCCCCTTTGTGATTGGTGGACGATTTCATTCGTGTGAGCAAATAGTCTGGATTTCGTGATTCCAGTCTGCCAGTCTCCAGTCCGCCAGTGTCTACGTGGCAACCACGGACACGGCTCGACGGCACCTCGGAAGACATCGAGTGCTGAAATGTTTTACACCGCGCATTCACAAAACTACCCGAGGATGACCAGGCTTTGACTTTTCGCGAGTTGCTCCAGCTCTACGCCTTGTTCCACGTCCCCCGTGGCGTACAACACGCCCGCGGTCCCCGACTTCGCGTCGTACTGTAGCACGCGCCCCGCGTGCCACATATTTTCCGCCGGCCAAAACACCTGCACGGTTTTGCCAACCAGCGAAGCGTGGTCGCCGCCCGGCGCGACCGGGACGCCCCTAAGGTCGTACTCCAGCGACCCTTCCGCCTCTGCGGGGTCGCAAAACCGGTCGAGCCAGGACATGTCCACCGCCGGACCAGATGCGGTGAGTTTGGGCGATTTCGCGGTCAGCTCGCCACGGTTGGCGTCGGCGTCGGCGTCGGCGTTCGCGCCGCGCAAACGTTTCCGAGACGATACAGTCGGCGTCGCGCCGTCCCCGTCTCCGTCCGTTTGTCCGTCCAAGCGCACCAGCCCCGTTTTTCGTTTTCCCCGGTCGCTTCCCGGGGTCCCTCCCTTTGACTCGCCTCCAGTGCTATTGGTTGTTTCCTCCCTTTGCGCCAGGAACTTCATCTTCACGTCGTGCAGCGCGGGTCCGTCGTGTTCGCCCGCCCGCACGGATTTCCACCCGTCGTCCGCCTTTTTCCCCGGGTTCGCGATGCGCTTGCAGTGAATCGCCCACGCGGATGGGGAGTGGAAGTGCTGGTTCGCGAAGGCAATCACCCCATTACCATCAAGGCTCCCGTGCCAGGTTTGATTCAGGTACGAAATCCAAAGCGCCTCCGGGCCTGTTTCCAGGAAACCCGCCGCGACGAGCTGTTTCAGCGAAACCGTCGCCCTGCTTCCCATCCCCGCGCCAGACCCGGCAGTTCCAGTTCCCTTCCCGGAAGACCCACCCGCGCGTCGCGAGTTGTTCGAGCTCCTTCCCGATCCGCTGTTTCCGCCCCGGCCCACCTGCCCCGCCGAGCCCGCCATGGCGATCTGCTTCGCCAGGTTGGGCACCGCACTACGAGCGGGCGCGCGCTTCGACTCGTGCCGCGTGGACCACTTGATTTTCGACGCAAGCAACCACCGCGCCGGGTCGGTTCGCCAAAGTTTCAGCATCTGGTGCGACTCCTCCCGTCTCTCTTCCCGAATCTTCGTGATGTTGAACGACTGTGTTTAGGGTTTGGGGCGTAGGGTTTTGGGTTTGCGGGTCAGGGAAAGGAAAAGAAAACGCCTTTGGAGCGTGTCGGTACGTCGGAGCGTGGCCGCGTCCCAATGGAGACTACCGCGAAAAACGGGATGGCAGCATCAACAAGTTCCCAACACGCGACTTTGTCAGATCTGCCACCTGGGTTTTTCGCGTCTCGGTCCGTCTGGCTGTGTGGCCGGCCGTGTCCATGAGACGCGGCACGTGCGTCTCTACTACGTACCTTCACCGCGGCCGCGTCCGCGTCTAGCGCGTCGTCTTCCCCGTCGCTCAACTCCCTGTCGCTCTCGTCGTCCGTCTCCTCCTCCTCCTCAGGAGGCTGCGGTAAACTGCCGATCCAGAAAGCCTTGCCCGTCACCCCGGACACCGCGAGCAAAGGCAGGCACTGAGTAGGCGCGAGGGAGGCGTAAAACCGCGTATCCTCCACAGGAGCGGGCGCGAGCAACGCAGACGGAACACCAGAGGTCAGCGCCACGGGAGCAGCCGCGACCGCCGCCATGGTCGAGTCCGATCACCCGCGCGCGGCCGGATTTGAAAGGAAAGGCAGAGGTCGTCCCCAAACACAGTCTCTTCAAACTCCATATTTTTAATCCTCCTCACTTGCTGGACTGCTCCTCCTCGTCGCCCAGATGCAGGCGGCGCGGAGCTTGACCCCGCGCGGGGCTTCGTTTCGCGGTCCGAACGATTCGCAAGAAATCAAAGCCACGATCACCGCGTGTTTAGCCAAGGGTGACACCGTGAGCTTCGCCGAGTGCACGCGCATGGTGCAGAGCGTTTTGGACGCGACCGAGGCGCAGGCGAGTGAGGATTTCGAGCTCCTGGAGAGCCTCACCGAGCAGGTGGCGCGGGACGGCGATACCAACGTGCTTGCACTGCTGGCGCAAATGCCCCCCGCGTTCAACACGGACACCCGGGAACTTATTGATAGCATTTTAATCGCGGGGGAGAGGGATGTTGGAACGCGGGGTGCGGAAAACACGGGGGTCGCGGTGGAACACGCGCGGCGGAAAGCAAATCAAAGGGTGGTGGATTTGGTGGACATCGTGAGCGTGTGCAGAGCGGAAAGGGTGAAACTCCTCGCGGAGCTGGTCACCGCGAGCAGAAGCAACCGACGGAGGTAACAGCGACGACCGGGGTGGTGACCGGAGAAGGTTGCGACGGGAAGGAAGAGTAGTAATAGGGCGGGAAGGTGTTAGTAAGTTTGAATCAAACAAACCAAGAAGACAAGAAGTTCGTCACGCGTTGTGGTGCTTGAACAACGTAGATGTGTTAATACAATTCAACCCGAAACACTCACGGAGGTCCTTGTCTCGGTCTCGCCGGGGGCAGGTTGTTAAGCGCCGCGAAGCTGTTCCCGCCTCGGCCTCGGCCTCCCGGCGGCCCGGGCAGTCCCCGGCCTCCTGGAGGAGGCGGGTACCCTCCCGGCATGGGCATGGGCACACCAAATCCTCCCATCATCATGGGCGCGCCCGGATGCGGCGGGTACTGATTGCCTTGGTATTGCGCCGGGTGCTGCGGCGGGGGCAGGTACTGGCTTCCCGGAGGTGGTCCGTAGCTCATCACGCCGCCGCGGCCGCCGGCCTGGACGCTTTGCTGCAGCAGCGAGTGCGCGCCTGGCGGGGCGCCGTTCGCACGCGGGACGCCCATGGGAAACGCCTGCCCGCGCGACGGGTGCACCATTTCCCTCGCGCCGTGCGGCCCTCTTGGCTGGTCCACGTGCCACAGCTTGGGCGCGGGGGGCAGGTCGCGCTCGCTGACCACCGGGTCGGGGCATCGCGCGCCTGGCATCAGCGTGGGCGGGACGAACCGCTCCAAGGGCTTGGGGAGCTTGTAGCACACCGCGAGGACTTGGTTGTTGTCGATATCGGGCATTGATTTCATCGGAGTGGGCATCTTCGCAGGGCACGTCTCGCCGTTGACCAGAATCATCTCGCCGTTCATGCTCCCACTGGCCGCCGCGGTCATGAACTTCGATTTGGACTGCCGTTGGTCGTCGCCAACCTCATCCTCCAGGGCGTAGATTTCACGCGACAGCGGGTGCGAGACGTGCACCAACAGGGTTTCCAAGTTAATCGCGTTTCGCCGTTTCTCTTCCTTGGTCAGGGTGTTGTCCAGCCCCCTTGTTTCACGCAACAACCGCTTTTCGTCGATCCAGGGTAACAGCGCCACGGCTTGCCACGTGAACCGCTTGCCGTTCATGTCGAGGTCGAACTTTTCGGGGTAGAAGTCTATTATCGGCGAATCCGGGTTGGACATCAGGGGGTGGAACGCGGGGGGCAGGGCGTGCGATGACGCGGCGGGTAAGACGCCCATCAGTTGTTCGAACGGCCGGAACGGCTCGCCTTCGTCGAACTCCTGGTTAATATCCTCCAAATTAACCAAGTCCGTCGCGAACGGCGCGTAGTGGTACGGGTAATACCAGTTCCACGACACGCACCCTTCGTAGTAGTACCTGCAGACCCAAATCAAGCCTCGGACGTACTCCTCGACCATGCCTCGTACCACGGCATCGCCGTTTTCGTTCGTGGCGCCCATTTTCGAGGCGTAGTACCGGCCCTTCCAGCCCTGTTCGCCGAGCCGCACCGGATCCGCGTCCATCTCGTCGATCCGGTCGCCCTTGTCTTTCAAAAGCGTTTCGAGTTTCTTTTTGAACTCGTCGGGGGCAATGTTGGTTTCTGATGCGGGTTTAAGGGTCACTTCCTTAGCCTTGGCGTCTGCTGCGGCGATTTCCTCGGCACTCGGTGGGGTCGCCGCGAGCTGGTTCCAGAAATCGCTCGCGTTTTCCGCGGGGACCGGGTTGTCGGTTTTTGCTTTTTTCGACACCATCAAAACGGGCACGGGTTCCGCCGAACGTTTCGCACTGCCACCGCTCTTCCCCAGAAGCTTGGCGCGCAGCAAATCAGCCGCGCTTTGGTTCGCGGCTTTGTCCGCGGCGAGCGCGGTACCTGGAGGCTTGGATTGCGGCGGCGCGGGCGGCAACACACCTCGGCCCACGGGTCGCAGCCCCGCGAGTAACTCGGGCGCCGCGCCGGGCGCGCGGTCCGAGGCGTTGATTGAGCCGCCCATCCGCTTCCCCGCGTTCGTTTCGTGCGAAAAGCGACACCCCTCCCCACGGGTGCACCTGCCTAACGTGAAGTCGCGGCAAGGCTGCTTTCCCATGGTTTTGTCCCTCACCCGCCGTTGCCGCTGGCGCTGTTCCGTGCGCGCGCGTTTCTGGAAAATAGCCTCCTCGTGTGAGGCGCACGCCTTGACGAATTTTTCCACCCGTCCTAAATGCGGCTTGCCGTCGCCGCAGATGTACCCGCCAAGATTAGGCAGCTCTTGCCTGTAGATGGTCATGATTAAATCGATAGCCCCTTCCCGAATTTCCAACGTTGGCGAGTGCGGCAGGAAATCGTTCCCCACGAAGAAACAGCAAAACACGAAGTCGTCGTACAAGCGTTCGTAATCCAGGGGAAACGGAAGCTCCACGCGGTGTCCGCCCACGGAAACGGGCTGCAAATCAAGCGCCAGGTACTCCCGCAGCACGGCAACGGACAACAACTGGTACGGCTTCCTCGCGATTGACGGTTTTTGAACTGCAGCGCCTCCCAAGATCGCGTCGCGCGCGGATGGCAGGTCGGGCTCGGGTGCGTTTTTTTGAAACACGACTGATACGATTAACGCCGAAAGCGTCAGTCTCTCGTGACGTGTATTACGGGATTGGAAAGGGGTCCTTCCGGAGTGGGGTCCGTACTTTCCGACTGTACTCCATACAGAGCAGTAATCAGGGAGGCGGTGTGTGTTCAATGGGAAGTACGTACCTTCCCTCAGGATCCAAAAGTTCGGCTCGTGCGTCGCGAGCGCCAGCATGATCAAATCGGCATCCAGGCCGTACACCACGTGCCTTGTGTTCGGGTCGAACCCGTTTTTGCCTCGCTGCTGTCGAATGTAGTGCATGGCTTTGTGTTCCCCCTCGCCTGGCACCGATGCGTCGCTCATCACAACCTTCACCCCGCGCCACCCCGGATCCGTGTTCAGGCGCAGATGCACGTAGTACTGCAGCGCCGCGCTTAGCCGGCCCATGAACGGCGTGCCAGGTGTGATGACGTTTGAATCGAACGCCTCGGATTGCACCTTATCCGGCACAGCGATGCCTTCCTTCCTGAGCGTGTCCCTCAGCTTGGCTTCCTCCTCGTCCTTCTCCTGCGCTTCCTGCGCGGCCCGGAAGCGCCGGCTCCTTTGTTGGTTCATCTTCGCCCGCGGCGCCACGCCGTCGATGGCCATGTACAGAACCTTCCGCGGCCGGACCATCGCGAAAAGGCGGTCAATGTAGTCGAAAATACACTGGAAAACCTCCTCCTCCGTGGTAGGCGCGGGCTGTGGTTTTTTGAGGGGTTTGAGAACAAGAGAGGGGAGACGAGACGTCAGCGTCGGTGCGATGCTTAAAAAAAGAAACATAGGCGGCGGACGATTGGATCGCGTCGTCATCGTCTCCGCCGTTGCGTTGAGAAACCGTAGCTCCTACTTACCCTGTCTTCCGGGTGGAAGCACGGGTGGATGATGCCGTTCATGTCCAGGTACAGGTTGTCGAACTCCTGGCCGTTCGGGTTCGGGGCGCTGGTGTCAATCGGACACGGCGTGCCGTCCAGATCGAACACCTCATCCTCCACCACGTCTTTGATGATGAGCGGGTACTTCTCCGAGAGCCAGCGGTAAAACGCGGGAACACCCATCGCGGGAACGTGGAGGTGGGGTCTGAACCACCGGCAGCACAGGTCACAGGGTCTTGTGGTGCGGGCGGTTCCGGGTGCGACGACTGCGCGGAAGGCGAGTGCCCGATTCACGTTTCATGGGCGCCGCCGACGACGCACTGGAAAAAGCAGTCTCTTTGCTAGACAGGTGTAAGCCAAAAGTGGGTCAAACGAGTTGGTCGACCCTACACGTTGACTGGTTCGTCGGTCAACGTGCCTTTCGCAAAATGCCAATTCTTCCCGTTTAGCGTCACGTCACTCGATCTCGATGGCCTCTGCAGATGCCACAACGCGACGCGCGGTTTGAGTGCAGGCAGTGTGTTCATCGGGACGGCAGGGACGCCACCGAAGGCGACGTGCGCGTGCGTAACAAGGTTCGCGGCTAGACTCGGCAACGAGATCGTGCCCGATGGCGGAAACCGCGAAGCCCGCGCCCGCCGTGGCCAAGTCACCGTACCAAGAAGTCGTGGTGCACCCGCTGGTGCTGCTGTCCGTGGTGGACCACTACCGACGCGTTGAGGAGGTGCGTGTGTGTTAAAATGCGCGAACAGTCCTAGCAGCGGCGCCCTACCTCGCGCCCCACACCCGCAATTTTCCATCCACGCACGACCACCCATACGACGACGGTCCCCAGATCCTGACGTCGCCTCTTTCCTTTCCCTTTCCTGTTCACGAAAAAAAACAGGATGACTCCGAGGACAAGCGCGTCCTGGGCGTGCTCCTGGGCGAGCATAGCAAGGGCCGCCTAGACGTGACCAGCTCGTTCGCGGGTACGTCCTCGTTCCGAATTTCTAGGTTCCCTGAAACCCAGCAGTTACTTGCCGCATCCAGACACGGGAAGACGTTTCGCCAGATCTGAGAAGTGGAAATCCCTTTTCCGTCCCAATCTGTCGCGCTCGGCTGACCCAGATCTCCCCACCAACCGCAGTGCCCTTCGAGGAGGACGAGAACGACCCTTCCATCTGGTTCCTGGATCACAGCTACTTGGAGAAAATGGGCGGGATGTTCCGCAGGATCAACGGTACGTACGCACGCTTGCGGCGACGCGACCGTGACGGGCTGCCGATCGATCACGGTCGTGACCCGACCTTGGTCCGTTTCAAACCGAGGTTGTCACGACAAAACGACAGCTGTTTGTGGCCCGATTTTTCTCATTTTTGGATTCTCGCGTACCCTCATCCGACGCCCTCGTACCACCTCCGCCGCGCATTCTCACCGTACTGTATGTCCTTCTCACCCGTTACGTCCCCCTTCCACCCCTCCAGCCAAAGAAAAGATCGTGGGGTGGTACAGCACCGGCCCCAAGATCCACACCGCGGATCTTGACATCCACGCTTTGTTCGCCGAGTACTGCGCGGCGCCCGTGTTTTGCATCATAGACGTGCGCCCCGATCAGGTCGGGATCCCCACGAGCGCGTACCTTTGCGAAAACGAGACGTCCGCGGACGGCACCGCGAAGGACACGAAGACTTTCGTGCACCTCCCCTCCTCAATCGAGGCTTTCGAAGCGGAAGAGATTGGCGTGGAGCACTTGTTGAGGGATGTGAAGGACAACACGGTGTCCACTTTGGCCACGCGGGTGGGGGAAAAAATGCAGTCCCTGAAGGGTTTGGAAAAAAGGTTAAAGGAGGTTAAAAAATACATGGAACTCGTGGTTGATGGTGTTTTGCCCCTGAACCACGAGATCCTTGGGCACCTCCAAGACGTGTTCAACCTCCTCCCTAACCTGAACCTGGAGCAGTACGTCAAGGCGTTCGCGGTGAAAACCAACGACATGATGCTCGTGATGTACCTCGCGTCGTTAATAAGAAGCGTCGTGGCGCTGCACGCGCTGATTGCGAACAAACAATCCAACAAGGAAAAGGAAAAGGAAATGGACGTGAAGCTGCTTGAGGCGTTGCGCCCGAAAAAGGAGGGGAAGGAAGGCCCGGAAAGCGCCAAGGAGGAAGTCGAGGGGAAAAAGTGATGATGAAGCGAGAGAGGAGCGCTATGGGTTTTGATTCGATTCCTTGAAATAAAACACACTCGTGGTATAAATCATCCCTCTCATCACCTCCACAGTCTGAACGTGTGATCCGAGGAGCAGGACACCAGGAACTCGCCGTTCGGGTCGAACAGCACACCTTGTACCGCGTCTTCGTGTCCCCTGAGTTCCGCCAACAGCTCGCCGTCGTGCGACGCGAAGCACTTCACCGTGCCGTCGTCGCTCGCCACCGCGACGGTTTCGCCGGCTTTGTCAAAGCTCACTTTGTTCGCCGGGTGCGGCCCGCAGTCCACGGACAACGCCTCAGCGACCATGCGCACGTCCCACAGCTTCACTACTCCGTCCGCATCAGCGCTCACGATGACGTCGCCTTGAGAGTTGAAGCAAAGGTGGTTCACTGGCACGATAAAAGCCGAAAGTGTCAGTATCGTATATCGCGATGTATGGACAAACAGTCAGGGCAGAGGGGGAAAGTTCCTTACCCGAGTTGAGGTGCCCGTAAAGCGTCTGCGCGCACAACCCGGTGCGCATGTCCCAAAGCGATACGGTTTTGTCGCTGCTCCCTGTTGCGAAGTTGTTCGTGTGCGGCTGCCACACCACTTCGTTGACAGAATCCACGTGCCCCCGGAACGCGAGGCGGCACCGCGAGGTGTGCAGGTCCCACAAACGCACGGAGTGGTCCAGGGAACAGGACGCGAGGTAGTCGCCCGTGCTGTGAAACGCCGCGTTCCAAACCGCCGCCGTGTGTTCTGTCAACGTCACCGTGCACCGCTTCTGCGCAAAGTCCCAGATCTTCACCGTGCAGTCCCCACTCGCGGACGCCAGGTGCGTCCCCGCGGGGTGGAACGCAACACCCGCGACCCAGTCCTTGTGCCCGTCCCCGGACATGATCAAATTGCCGCCGGGCAAATCCCACATCTTCCAAGTCGCGTCGTCGCTCGCGGTTGCGAGGATGGCCTTTGATGCGAAAAGAAAAGTGTCAGTCTCGTGTAATGTGTATGAGGGATTGGAAAGGGTATACTGTACTCCATAGTATGCGTAAACAGGGAAGAGTAATCGGGCCGATCAGGGAGGCGGAGCGTGGTGATTGGGAAAGCCCCGCACCTTTTTAGGGTGCAGCGCGATGTTGGAAACGGACATCAAGTGTCCCTTGAAGGTTTTGGAGAGCTTGAAGTTCTCCACGGGGACGGGCTCGGGGGGTACGTCATCGTCCACGCGTGTGTTATGCCTCCCGCCGGCGTCGGATTTTAAAGGAAAGGAAGGCGGTTGCCTCGACAAAGGTTGGCGCGCCGCGGAGGGCGCTCTTTCCCGGGAAACGTCGTCGGAAGCCGCCGCGCTCGCTCGGCTCACTCGCTCGCTCTGCTCCGCCGCCGCGGCGCGCGCGGCGTCCAGCGCCGCCTGCGCCGCTTCCTCGCGCTTACTCTCCGCGACCGCGAGTTTCTCAGCCACGGCTTTGCGCGCCTTTTCTTTCTTCGCGTCTTCCTTGGCTTTCCTCGCGCTCTCCAACTCAACCGCTTCCAGCCGTTGCAGCAAACGGTCGCGCTCGATCCGCACCAGCATCTTTTCCTTCATCGCGAGCTCGTACTTGCGTTTCAGTTCTTTTATCGTGGGCTCGTACTGCGCGTAGTGTTTCCTTAACGTCTTGATATCCCCTAAAAGTTTATTTTTCTCCTGCCCGATGCGTTTGTGGTGCATGCGGTGCACATCCCGTTCCTTCCGGAACTTGTCCCACGTCGACGACGCTTTCTGCACCACGCTCTTTTGCGCGTCGATTTCCAAACGCAGCGCGAAACACTGATCGTTCAACTCCTGGTTGTAGTTGTAAACGTCAGGCACCACGCCCATGTCTTCCTTGTTCAGCGTACCGCACGCCTCCATCTCGTACCACTCCGTTTCGAACTTCTCAAGCGTGCCTTGCAAGCCCATGCGCACGAAGAAGTTGCGCACGAAATCATCCATCACCTGCGTTTTTTTTTTTGGTTTTGGGGACGAGGGGTGTCAGAGCCCAAACGAGGGATGATGTACAGGAGGGTGGGTACGTGTGTGGTGCGTGCGTGTGCGCCCGAGTCGAGTCACGCGTGCGGCGCGGTGTTTTTGGGGTTGAGTGACACGGCAAACGTGTGGTCCGATTGGGTTTCCGATTGGGTTTCCGATTGGGTTTCAGCGGGTTCGGGGAAGGGTACCGAACGCGGTCCGAGCACACACACGCGCGCGTGTCTAAATTGGGAACAAAGCGTCCGGACGCGTGATATGCCCTCGTGGTGCACCCGAACGCACCTCCGGTCGCTTGGACACCTCTCCCGCGTGCATCGTGGGTTTCATGGTGGTGCTCCCGCCGACGTTAAAAGGCACCCCGAGGCCTTGCAACGACCGCAGCGCGGTTTCCAGGTCCTCGTCGTCCCCCGCGCCGAACTGCTCATCGTCCTCTAAATCCTCAATGTCCACTTCTTCGTACGCGAAGTCGTCGTCGGAGTCGTCCAGGGCATCCACCTCCTCGTACTCCTCCACGGACTCGTCGCCCGCGACGGCGCTCATTCCACTCGCGCGTGCGAACCCTCCGCGGTGGCGGCGAGGCGTGCACGCGTGCCACGCGAAGTCACGGGCGTCTTCGCGTTGATGAGAGAACGACTGATTCGGGTCAAAGCGTCAAACGAATACAACCGCGGCTCGCGTTTTGACTGATGAGCTGTGTGCAGATGAGACTGATGCCTGCTAAGCTCGTACTACAACTCCCCGTGCGTGGCTCTCGCTCCCTTTTTTTGTTTCCCTCGCACCCGGAACCTCTCTAAACTCGCCTCTGTCCACTGCTTGATGGGTATCTCATTCCTTCCGGGCCGCGCTCGCCCGCACGCGTTACTGCTCCCGAACTCTTCCCCAGGCTTGTGACAACGAGCATCTTTACACGCCAAGTACTGTCTCGGGTCCACGAGCTTCTCACACGGTAAACCGAAATCTGTCCCGTCGCACAGAGCTAACATCTCACTCGCGCTCCACGCCGTTTCCGCCACCACCGCACACCACCGCGCGGATAAAACCACCACCAAAAGCACCGCGCGTGCTGCCGCGCGCATCGTAACTGGTGAGAACAAGTGCCGAGCGAGTAAAATCCTGAGGAAACTTTTTCATCGTTTCGGGGTTTACTTGTAGGGTTGTTGCTTCTCTCTGTCCTCCCAGTCGCGAGCGCGCGATGGCCGCCGGTGTCGTTCACGCAGCGAACCACACCGCGTTCGGCGTGCCTTCGCCGCGCGTTTCCCGAAGAGGGTCTCTCGGCGCCGCGCGTCGGTGGAACGAGAACTCCATTTTCGTGGGCGCGCATAGAAAACAAATGGCGTCGGCTCCTCTTGGCCGCGCCACCGCCGCGGCTTCGGCGGTGGACGACGACGTCCCCGAGCTTCCTGATTACGACATCGTGCAGCTCGGTTCGCTGGAGGTCTCCACGATGGCGCTGAGCCTTCGCGGGTGGGTTGGGGGTAGCGACGAAGCCAACACGTACGTCGCCGCGGTCGATCGGGGGTTCACGCTTCTCGGCGTACACGCGCCGTCCGAGCTGGCTCTCGCGCGCGAGTACGGACACTACTGGAGTTTGTCCGACGCCTCTTCGCTGCCCGGGGTGCGCCCCCCCGTGGTGTACGCGGTCATCGAGGTGGGCGTCCCCGACGGGCCTTCCGTGGCGGAATCCATGCAGGTAAGTATTTCCCATTTACCACATTCCGCAGACTGATTGGCCATACGAGACTGACACTTTTTCTTTTGCTTCAATCAGGCGCACTCAATAGCGGCGGGCGGCGCGACGCCGGACGTGGCGTGCCTGCGCCCGGCGAAGGGCGCCGACCTCAGCGCGGTCGCCCAATCCGTCGCCACCGCGATTGAACTAGGCGCGTGTCCTGCCGTAATCGCCGTGGACGGGTACGCCAGTGTCGACTTGGAACACCTGGTCACGACGCTGAACAGAAACGTTCCCGACGCGCGCGTCGCGTTCAACCGAGTCGCGTTTTCACTCGCGAACAACGCCGTCGCGTTGGCGGTTTTGGAAACTTGTAAGCGACTCAACGTGGGGGTCGTGGCGTGCGACCCACTAGGCAACGGCGCGTGCGTCACGGACGCGACGCACCCGGAGCACGACGTGGGACAGGTGCAGCTCCTATCCTTCCTCGGCGCGATGGTGGGGGGCGGGGTTCAGCGGTCGCCAACGCAGGTGGGTCTGAACTGGGTAATAAGCAAGGGGTGCGTTCCCGAAATAGAGACGCGAATGCCGACCCGGGTTTGGGAGTGCGGAGGAGGGATGCTGTGGAGACTAGACGAAAACGCGGTGGGGATCGTGGACGAGCGGTGTGCGGCGACTGGGGGAGGCGAGGGGGGCGGGGAGGCGTGAGCGTGATTGTGACAAACCAAAACAAACACAACGTTTCTCGAAACTGCCGAAACGTTTTCCTTGGCGCTTCCGAGACACACGAGGATACTTTTACCCTTGCCCCCACTTCGCACCGCGCAGCAGCATGTCGACGCTCAACCACCCCAGGGCTTCTTGGCCCGAACGCGCGCCTCGGCCTCGGCGAATTGTGCGTGACTACACGGACGTGCTCGTCATGGCGGTGATGGTGGGGATACTGGTTTGTTACGGCGTCTGCGAGCACCGTTCGTTTGGGAAACGTTCCGAAAGCGCGTTCCGAGGGGGACAAACCACGCCCCCGCACTTCCCCAGACGAGTCCTGGCGTTCGCGGTGACTAACTCCGTTGGGTGGAACACCCCTGAAAGCGAGGGCGAGATCGTCACCACCAAGGGTTTAACGGGATTCGAAACCTCGTATGCGGTGTGGTTTGGTGACGCGAGGGAACAGAGAAACAAAGAGAAAGAGGCTGCTGCTGGCCTCACTTCTGACGCCACCGAAACCGGGCTTTTGGCAGACGACGTCGACGCCGCCGCCGACGAATCGAACGACGACCGACCCGGGTTAGGGGACGACCGTCCTCGTTTCGCACAGGTGGTCCGGGGGGCGCAAACGCAAGCGGCGGGTCCGTGCTGGACGAATTGGTACGTGTGTTTTGACGAGTGAGTCACTGTAGCACGCGCGGTAGATTCGTGAAGCGCGACACCGGCGACGATGGAAAAGTGGATCATCGATATTACAAAGCGAAACATGTCGCCTCGGCCTCCCCGACTAACCGCGTCCCCTTCCTCCACCTCGTCCTCCGCCTCGTCCTCCGCCTCGTCCGCCTCCTCTACCACCACCTCTACCGCCGCCTCTGCCGCCGCCGCCGCGACCCGCGCCTCCGCGACCGCGACCACCGCCCGCTCCTCTTCCGCCGGCGCCGCGGCCGCCGACTCGTCCGCCTCCGCGTGCACCGCCTCCGCCGCCGTCGTCCCCACTCCTGCCACCGCCTCTGCCACCGCCGCCGCCACCTCCCCTGCCCGCTTTACTCTTCGCCTCCTTCCTGGCTTTCGCGACTTCGTCCCTGGTTTTGAGCTCGCCCATGTCGTCCGCGCCCCAGCCGCCGCCCTTCTCGCCGCCGCCGCCGCCGCCGCCTTTCCCGCGGCTGGCGTCGTCCTCCCCCCCCTTCGTGTGCCTGTACTTGAACCGCGCGCCCCCTTTCCCGCGGCCGCCGTTGGAAAGCGGGTCCTCTTGTGACCCCGTAGCGCTGATAGACCGGTGCGTTCGCTGCTGCCACTTCTTGTACACCTCACCCGCCGCCTTGGCGTCTTTCTTCACCACGGCGCCGCTTTCGGTTTTGATCCGCTTCCCACTCGCCCCGACCTCGCTGGCGTTGACCTGGACGTAGTTGCGTTTCTTTTTGTCCCAAATCCGGACGCGCCGCTGCTGGTTAATACCCTTGCCGTCCTCCTCCACGATGTCCATCGTGGCATCCGCAAGCGCGCCCTCCAGAGATAGGTGGTCCTGCATCGGCCGGCCCTGGTTGTCCTCCATGGTGGACAAACCAAGCTCGGTGTGGTTCACGCCTCTTGGGGTGACGTCCAGGAAAAAGTCGTCGTCGCGAAACTTTCCCACGTTGAAGGCGTCCACGTTTGTTCCACCCGGTTTCGGTTTCGAGTTCGGTTTCTTTCTCGTTTTCACAGCAACAGCCATTTCCTCGTCATCCGACAACTCCTCGCTGTACTCGTCGCCCCCCGGGCCGTGATCCTCGCCGTCCTCGGAGCCGTCGTCCTCCTCGCTGTCCCCCCCCAGGCCGTCCCCGCCCGCGTCGTTCGTTGGCCGTCGTCGCCGCCGCGCCGCGATCCCGTGCCCGGTTTCCTTCGCCTTGTCAATGTGCTTGTCATGCGCCGCCCTTTTCGCCTGCATCGCGGATGACTTCCTCGCCGCAGCGGCTAGCAAGCCCTGGCCTTTGGCCGCGTGCGCGATTTCAGCTTCGAAAACCGTCGCCGCCGGTCGGTACGCCCGGATTTGCCGCGCGATATCCGCGAGACCCACGGCTGATACCAATAAAAGAAAGTGTCAGTCTTGTATGGGAACACAGTCGGCGGGATTTGGGAAAGGCCCAACACGTACCTTCCATCTGGCTCTCGTCTCGCAGGGACGCGCACAGGGTGGGGGACGGGCCCATCTCGGCGATGATCTCCGCCCCACGCGCAACGCTTTCGTTCCCGGCGCTTCCCCTGGTGCGTTGATACAGCTTGTACGCGTTGTCGCAGGCCCTTCGTAGGCCGTCCATCTCGGTGCGCGCTTCGAAAAGGTCCCGCACTCGGTCGGCGACCAAATCGAGGGACGTGGGCGGCGGCGCGCCGACCACGCTTTGCTGCGCCTCGTCCGCTTCGTCGGCGATCGTGCGAGCCTCTTCGCGCGACGAAGGCGGCGTGGTGCTCGCCGGCCGCAACGGCCGGCCCAGAAACAAATGCAGGTCTACTAGAAACCCCATCTCTTCCTTTACCAGAATCGAGTGCGCCACGCCGTTGCGCCCGGCGCGCGCGACTCTGCCCACTCTGTGCACGAACAGCTTCGGCCTCGGCGGGAAGTCGAAGTTTATCACGTTGTCCAGAAGCGGGATGTCGATACCGCGCGCGGCGACGTCCGTCACCACCAAAACGTTCGTTTTCCGTAACCGGAACTTCCCGATGTTCAACTTGCGCGCCGCGAAGTCCATTGTTCCGTACACGGAGGAACACGAAAACCCCTTACGATAAATAAAAGAAAGTGTCAGTCTTGCATGGGAACAAGGTGTTGGTATTTGGGAAATACAACACTTACCTCGTGCTCCAGTACGGTTACTAAAAGTTCGACGTGGTGCCTCGTTGCGGCGAACACCACGGTTTGCTGTTTCGGAGGCACGACCTCGCGTAGCAGGTAAAGCAGGGCCCCGATTTTCTCGTCGATCCGCACCACGGTGAAGGAAAGTTTCAAATCCGGCGACACTTTCATCTCCGCGTCGAGACGAATGACCTGCGGTTCCCTTAGGCCCACTCGGACGAACTCCGCCAGGGCGGTTGGCATCGTTGCGGAGAACAACAACGTCTGCCTCATCTCCGCGACTTGCTTTAAAATATCACGCAGCTGGTCGCTGAATCCCATTTCCAGCAGACGGTCCGCTTCGTCCAGGGTCACCATGGTGACGCTGCGAATCGTGAACCCCTCGACTTCGTCCACCATGTGAAGCAAACGCCCGGGCGTCGCGACGATGAGGTCGGGGTTCTGCGCCAAATCCGAAAACTGCGCCTCCATCGAATCCCCCCCAACCACACACGCGGACCGCAAATCCGTGAACTTCTGAAGCTCCATGGCGAACTTAAACGTCTGCAGCGCGAGCTCCCTGGTGGGAGACAAAACAATCGCGCGCGCGCCCGCTTTCAGCGAGTGCTGTCTTAATTTGTGCAGCACCGGGATGAGGAACGCGGCTGTTTTCCCTGAGCCGGTTCTTGCCATGGCAACGATATCCGCGCCCGCCATGGCGATGGGGATGGCCTTCCGTTGAATCGGAGTGGGAATGCGGTACCCCTTCCGCTTCACCGCCCGGAACACCTCGGGAAGCAGATCCATGGATTCGAAACCGCCACCCTTGGATTTTGTCTTTTCCGCTTTGCGCCTGCGGCCGGTCAGCGCCTCGGTGCGCTCGAAACCGAAGTCCACCTCGCCTGATACGGTGGTCATGCCGGACAAAATAGGCGCCTTGACGTCGTCGTCGCCGCCGTCATCATCATCATCGTCCTCATCCTCGAAGTCGTCACGCCGCAATGGCTTCTTCTTCTTGTTGACAATCTTCTTCTTGCCGCCGCCGCCGCCGAATCGTTTATCGACGTTGACGTTGGCGTCGTCACGCCGCGAGCCGGGTTTCTTCTTGACCCCACCAACGGGCTTCTTCGCGCCGCCTCCCCCGGAAGCACCTCCTCCCGACTTGGTCTTCATCCCGGATGTGCGTCGCACGGGAGACAGTGCCATCCGCCGCCTCGACGAGCATCTTGATGAGAGTCGGCAGCCGGAAAACGAAAGAAAAAGCGAAAAATCAGCATCATTCGTTGATCGGAAGCCGCCGGTGAATCCCGATGTCTGGTTGCAGCATCAATCGAGTGTTGAAAGTGTCGGTTGAAACTGGGATTGAAATGAGAAAAGCGTTTTGACGACAGATGCTGACTTCTTCAAAGCTCAGACCTACCCCATGTTACCAGCACACGTAGTAGCTGTATGTATGATGGGTAAGAACAAGTACTACGAGTAGGGTACGTCGTACGCGATGCTTATTACCAAAAACGCGAACAGAGCGTCTAAACAAACGCCCGCGAACTCTCCGCGACCGCGGTCACGTCCTCGATGGACGTGAGTTTGTCCGCCTCCAGTACGAGCCGCCGCGCGCACCGCAGCGCCGCGCGTTCGCACACGGCTTTGACGTCCGGGTCCGTAATGGCTTCGAGATCCGCGACGTGCGCGATGCCCACCACGCGCCGGGTCATCTTGGCGCCCGCGTACCCGAGCGAGTCAACGAGGATGTTTGCTAAGTACCTGTGATTGTAAAAGAAAAGTGTCGGTCTTGAGTCGGCGAGTGTGGGTGTACTGTATGGGCAAACAGTGCACTTGTCTGGTATGCAATCCGCGAAACAGTCAGGCCGTGGGATTGGCAAAGGTCGGGTAGTGGGTAGTGCTGTGTAACTGCACTCCATATTGGGCATCAAACAGTGTTTGGATTTAGGAAAGGCCCAATACGTACCGCTTCTGCGCCGCGCGCAGCGCTTCTTTGTTGTTTTCGCCGGCGTACACCGAACCGGGCGTCACGCCCGCGTCGCCCTCCCCCACGCCGCGCGCGTCCCACAGCTCGGTGAACCGTTTTTCGAACACGCGCCACGTCGTGACGACGCACCCTAAAAGCCACGCTCGGTTGGAACTCCGGTCCCCGCCCCCGGGGCTGCGCTTTTCCAGCCCGTCCTGGGAAAAATACGCCAGCAGCAGGTTCGCCAGGAACGCGCCGACGTCGAACCCCATCGGGCCGTAAAACGCAAACTCGTGGTCAATCACGAACGTGCTGGTTCTCGTGCACATGATGCTCCCGGTGTGCAAATCGCCGTGCAGCAGCGAAGCGGTGTCGGTTACGAATTTATTTTTCAAAAGCGCAACCGCGGCTTTCAACGAATCGTCCCCGCGAAGCGCGGCCGCGTCGAAGTCCAGCTGCGGCGACGTCCTGAGATAGTAAAAAGTAAATGTCAGTCTGTATGGGCAATCAGTCGGCGGAATGTGGTAAATGGGAAATACTTACCACTTGTTGTTCGCGGCGACGGCGTAGGGTTCGGTGAAGATGACCTGTTCCGACAAGCCGCACATGGCTTCGTTCGCGCCGAACGCCTGTCGCGCACTCCGGCTGGCGTCGCACCCGACCGCGATCGCGCTCGAGCCGAACAAAGTCGTCGCCAGGTACTCGCCGACGTGCGCGGCGAGAAGCGGGTACGTAGCGCCGGCCACTATCCCGCCTCTGAGGATGATGTGCGGCGGCTCCAGGAACCGCATGGCGATGACGGACATCTGTTGGTCGAACAGAAACACCTCCGGGACGTGTTTCGGACAGTACCCGAACGCGAGTTGCAGCGCGGTCGCTTCGTACCGAACCCGCTCCTGACTCAAAGGCCAGCTCTCGCCGACCACGCGCACAAACGGCAAGCCCTGCTTCACCACGACGCTTTTTCCCGAGTTAGAGCACGACACGATGTACACGAAGTTGATGTTCCCGTCCCCGACTTCCTTGGCGGACCAGTGTTTGTGGCCTTCCTTGCCCCCGAGCGCGTGCGCGATGGAAGGCTTGGAGGCGCAGTACCCAAGCACGGAGGTGGTGTCCATGGCGTAGAAACCGTTTGGGACTTTCATCCCGTTGGTTTTTGGAACCGTATCAGTTTTTAGAACTGTTCCCGCGGAGTGCGACGCCACAAACTTCCCAACCTCGAACGACCCACACGAGGTCTTTTGCACGACCCCTTTTTCGGTGATGATCCCGGAAATCAGCGAACCGGGAGTCACGTCGAACGAGGGGTTCCACACGTCGATGCCGTCCGCGGCGACCCGGACGCCGCGGACGTGCGTGATTTCCGTGGCGGGACGGTCCTGATTGAAATAAAACAAATGTCAGTCTTGTATGGGCAATCAGTCGGCGGAATGTGGTAAATGGGAAATACTTACCTCGATTTCGATGTCGTTGCCGTGTTTTGTGGACGGGTCTAGGGTGGACACGGGCGCGGCGACGAAGAACGGAACGCCGTGGTACGCACATGACACGGCTAGGTTGTACGTTCCGATTTTGTTCGCGGTGTCGCCGTTGTCCGCCACCCGGTCCGCGCCCACCACCACCGCGTCCACCTTTCCTTGTTTCATCAAACTCGCCGCGGCGCTGTCGCAGATGAGCGTGCCGGGCATCTTTTCGAACGCGATTTCGTACGCCGTGAGCCTCGCGCCTTGGTTGTACGGCCTGGTTTCATTGCAGTAGATGTGCTCCAACAAATTACCCTCGCGCAACGCCCGCACCACCCCGAGCGCGGTGCCGTACCCGGCGGTCGCGAGCGACCCGGTGTTGCAATGCGTCAGCACGCGCAGCGGGGTTCCGCTCGGCTTGCCCACCGCGGCGCACAGCGCGTCCGCGCCGAACTTTCCGATCGCGCGGTTCGCCGCGACGTCTTCCGCGAGCATGGCTTCGCACTCGGTGATGATTTTCTCGGCGGCGTCTGCGCCAGGCACGCCGGCCGCCGCGCACGCACTCGCTGACGCTTTCAGCCGGTGCACCGCTTCCCCGAGATTCACAGCCGTGGGGCGGCTGGTGAACAGGTGGTCCAGCTTCGTCGCGACGAACTCGGCAACCGCGCCTGCGGTTTCCAGGGAAACGCGCACGGCGTCGAGCTCCACGGCCAGCGCCAGCGCGGCCGCGATCGCGATCGCGGGGGCGCCGCGAACGTTCATGTCCCTGATCATCGTCCAGCACGCGTCGCAGTCCTTGACGTCCATGAAAACAGTCTCGCCGGGAAGCTTCAGCTGGTCCAGCAGCTGCAGCGACCCGCGGGTGTAGCGGATCGCCTGCAGGGTAGGCGCGGTCGACATCGTGACGGGCCTTAGCTGGAAGAGAGCCGGAGGCACGTCGAGCGGGCGACGCGTGGGCCGAAGTGGCGGTCGCGCGAGACCTGATCGGTCGGACCTGACGAAGTTTCCGATAATAAAATCCTCTTTGTTTTCCATCTAGTTTTCCGGTTCGCACAACGAGGCACACGGTCGGAGAGGCGGAGGCTTCATCTCGCGCGGCGGGCTCGACGGTGCACGCGGCGATATCCGCAGGTCCGCCATGCCGGAGGACACTGCGGCGCTCGTCATGACGAATCCGCGAGCGGAGTCGTCATGGCCGTCTGAATCAGATTTGGCAAATCTTCGTGCCGACGTTTCCGCGTTCGCGAAATCTCACGGCGTTCCCGTGGACCCGAAGGACGTGCGCGTCGCAGTCGCGCCGTATCGCGTATGTCCTCTCGGCGCGCACGTGGACCACCAAGGTGGGTGCGTGGCGGGCATGGCGCTGGACTGCGGCGTGCTTTTTGGTTTCGTCCCGTCGCCGAATTCGGATTCGGTCGGTGCCGACCGAAACGAATCCGTGGGCCCCACGAAAGTCCTGCTCCGCTCGGACGCGTTCGCGGGGGACGTGCGTTTCGACGTACGAGACCCGTTCGGCACAGTAACGGATGAAGGTGACACCACCGACCGTAACTGGGGAGCGCTGGCTCGAGGCGCGGCGGCGGTTCTCAACGACGAATGTGAGAACGACAAAAACGAAAAACGAAAACGAAAACTCGCGCGCGGGTGTATCGGCGTTGCGCGTTCGTTCCCAATCGGCGTCCGCATGGACGGCGGAGGCGTCAGTTCCTCCGCCGCGATCACGGTGGGTTTGCTCGTGGCGATGAGGAGCGTGAACGGTTTGGGTGGTTCGAATGAGGAAAGTATGAACGAGGAATCGAACGAGCCTCCGTCAGCGGCGTCACGAAAACGCACAGACGAATCCGATTCCACGAAATGGCGCGTCGCTCGAAGCGCGCGGCGCGTGGAGAACGACATCTTACACGTAAAGTGCGGCATCTTGGACCAAGCCACGATTTGCTTATCGAGACAATCGGCGCTTGTGGTGGTTGACTGCGCTTTGGAAACGCACGAGCACGTGCTGTTCGGTGGGCGGGGTACTGCTAACGCGAGTCAAGAGGGTACCGGTTGCAAAGCGAGGAGTACCGAAACTGTCGACGAAACCGTTCCTGCATTTAAAATCCTGCTCGCGTTTTCGGGTCTGCGCCAAGCGCTGACGTCGACCGGGTACAACGGACGCGTCGAGGAGTGTCACGAAGCGGCCGCGTTTTTGTTACGAAACAGTACTGGGGGTAGTACGTTACGGGGTATGACGTGGGATAGTACCACCGGGGATACTGCGACTTTACGTAGCACCGGGGATACTTCCGGGGATAACCCCGGGGATACCCCCGCCACCTCAAAACTAAGTGACGTCCCTTACGAGACGTACGTTGTCAACTGCGAGGCGCTTCCTTTGTCACTTCGCAGGCGGGCTGATCATTTCTTCGGCGAAGCGCGAAGAGTTTCGGCGGGAAAAACCGCCTGGCGCGCCGGCGACCTGGGCGCCTTCGGCGCGCTGATGACCGAGTCCGGAACATCATCCATAACGAACTACGAGTGCGGGTGCGTACCAATGAACGCTTTGCTTACAATCGTGTGCGCCACTACCGGGGTGTACGGCGCGCGCTTCAGCGGCGCCGGGTTCCGAGGGTGCGTGGTGGGTTTAGTGGAAACGAGTGTTGCGGACGCGGCGGCGAGCGCGATTGCGGGTGAGTACAAACGCGTTCACCCGGAACTCGCGGGCGACGCGAAAGTGCTTGTCGCAAACTCGGGCCACGGCGCGAGGGTACTTTGGTAATACAGTCATGGGTGATACATGGAGTGAGTGAGGTACTACTAGAGTGAGGTACACGTAGCATAGATACGATCATAGCTTTAGTGTTGGTCAATATCAATACATGAGTAGTTTGGGTGCTATCATAGCAGCCGACACGTCTGTTGAAAGCTCTTGGTGTCCGCGACCCGACGCGCGCGATTCCTGGTCACGCGAGTAACGGTTCCTCCGCTTCGCTTCGCCTCGGTTGTTCCGCCTCGCCCGCGCACTCGCCCTCGTCCGAGCCGTACACGGTGTACTTCAAGCCGAAGTACCGCGTGCGGCGCGGCAGGACGTACAGCAGCAACACGTCCACGACGACGGTAGCGATGCCCATCAGCGCAACGCCCGCGCCGACCACCGTAGTGGTTTGCTCCAAGTCGAACCGTCGCCCCTGCCCCGTGATTTGCACGCGGATGCGCGGCCCCACGGCTTTCACGAGCGCGCGCGTGTCCGGGTTTTTCTCGTACGTTACGTCCGGCGCAACCGGCAAGTCCCCGCTCACCGCGCTGAGCCACCGCGTGTTGTACCCGTGCGAAAGCTCGCTGAGAAGAATAACCGAAAGTGTCAGTCGTGTATGGGCAATCGCAGAGGCGGTGTGTGGTGGGTGGGAAAGGCCCTTACCTGTCCGCGGTATCTATTCTTATGACTTCGAACGGCACCCGGGGCTGACACGCCTCCAGCTCTTGGTCCAAGTCGCAGTCGTAGTAGATAGTCATCTGGATATCCGCACCTGATAGCGCGATATCGTCGTACTCCACGCCGCCCATTTGTAAGATCTCATCGAGCGTGAACAGGTTCCACCCCGGGGTAGGCACGGTGCCGTTGGCGTTGGTAACGTCGAAGGTGCGGCCGTGCTTATCCCTCATCCCGGGAAAACGCACGTCCGTTCGCAAAAAGATTGTAAAGTTCCCCACATTTTCAAGAGGCTCCGCAATGTCGTCCTCAGGCTCCGCAGGGCACCAGCCCGTGACTTGACACCGGCCTCCTTTGGAAGTGGCATTTTTGGTATCAGTGTCGCTATTATCTTCTCCTTCTTCTCCTTCTTCTCCTGTATTTTCGTCGACCCCGACGTCCGACGGCGCCACGCACCGCCCGGTTTGCCGCCCCGACCTGGAAAAAAAACCCTCCTCGCACCCGGAGTTGGTTTTAAGCTCACACGCCTCGTCCTCGTTCATCCCTAAACACGTCCCCCGGGCTTGTTCCGTGCGCATGATGTTCGTTGCCACGAACACGGACGTGGCGTCGTAAATTGTCAAATCGGACGCGTCCCACAGCTGCACATCACCCGCCGAATTCGCGCGGGACGCGATGCCCTTCACCTTCAACGCGACGCTGCCCACCGCGGGGACCGTGGCTTGGTACCCTTTCTTCACCACAAGCGTGAACCCCACGACGTACGCGAAAACCACGGCGAGGATGCTGTAGTACAGCAAGCCTGTGCGGAAAACGAGGGAGCAGCGGGTCAGATTCGGAGCAGGAAAAGGGTGTTGGAAGCGAGACGTGCGGGGATGTGGGGAGATGAGACTGCCAGGGACGTGGAAAGGGGAAACCACGTACTTAAACTCCATGATTTGATCACCACCTGCTTCTGGGTGCTGTACCCGACATTATTCAGCGCGGACACAGCGGCACCCATCGCGGCGTCACGAGGTCTCTCACGCGCGCCTGGGAGACTGCGAGAGGAAAAAAGAAAGGCCAAGAAACTTCTCGCCAAATTGGCGAGTTTCGGATCTGCCCATTCCGCCTGTCGCGTCGGTCGTGTCGCACGCGTCCCTCGCGTCGATCTCCGCGATGGCGGCCACCACCGGTGGCGGCGCGAAAGCGCTGTTCGCGCGCTTGTCGCTGCTCGTGCTGAACGTGGCGTTGTTCGGCCTCGGCGTGGCGCTCGCGGTGATGGGGTCGAACAAAGAAGGAACCGCGGGGTTGGTGCGGAACATCTACGCCAAAGATGGGTTCTCGTTCGCCGCTTTCCAGGAACCGGACTACGCCATGGCCGTGGTCGGGGCGTTCGTCGTGGTAACGTCACTGCAAGGCATCGCGGGCGCGCTGACGGGAAACAAAAAGACCCTGTTCGCGTACCACACGTTCTGTCTTTTCCTAATCACAGGGGTGATTTACGCCGCGGAGATGACACGGATATACAGAAACGAAGTCGACGCGACGGTCGCGGCGTACTGGGCGCGGCTGGACCCGCACGACATTTCTTCTGTTGGAGACACGAACCTGGTGAACTACTCCGAAGCGCACACCAAGCATGTCGCGAAACAGTGGTTCACGGATGCGAATGGGATCCTGATATCAACCGCCGTTTTCCTCGCCTTCGCCCTCCTCGCGAGCGGCGCTGTGATGGGCTTGAAGTACACCCTTAAGCGCGTGGGCGCCGGGGCTAACTTCGCGGGGATCGTTTTCGGGATTTTTCTCCTCGTGCTGTGCGTCGTCGTAGCCAGAGGTACGTACACGGTTCCGGACGCCCTGTCCATAGACGTGGAGGTGAACTTCCCGGTGGACCCGGACGGCGGCGCGGGCGCGCTCGTGGAGAGCTTCTGGCGGACGCTTCACGACGAGCCGTGGACGATCTTCAGGGACGACGAAGATGCCGGGTCGGGACGGGCGCACGGAGTGGACACAGAGGGGCCGCCGCCGCCGCCGCCGCCGTCCAATGGAACCAACGCGCGACGTCTTC
>Ga0222633_1000250_pt1 | contig 59519 bp, 50 predicted proteins | sample AntAcemetageno48_FD_179816 | JGI IMG/M metagenome (GOLD analysis project Ga0222633, IMG submission 179816) | Saline water microbial communities from Ace Lake, Antarctica - #48 | ecosystem: Environmental > Aquatic > Non-marine Saline and Alkaline > Saline | place: Antarctica: Ace Lake | collected...
CGCCCCCATCCCCCCCCCCCCCCCCCCCCCCCCCCGCGCCCCCGCCGCCCGTAATCGCCATGGCCGCCGTCGCCCCCCCCCCCGATCTCAAGCGCCTCGGTTTCGTCGAGACCGCCGCGACGAACTCGTTCGAGTTCGTCACCGGCACCACCGTGTTTTCCAAGGCGTGCGGGTACTACACGAGCGCGAAGGAAACAAACGCTTTGAAGGTACGTCCGTCGCGGGGTCATCTGTGTCTGTTGCGCACCGAGCGCGGGTTTCTGCCTGCTTTCGCCCTGACGCGAACTCGCGCGTCAAGTGGTGTCGTGACACAGCACACGGTTCGTGTGTGCTGTGTGTGTTTTCGAGAAGAAGCGCGAAGCCTGCTGCGCAACACGCGCGTCGGTCCTTCCCCCCCCCTCGGCATCCCTTCGCGTTTTCCGAGGGCCTGTGGTTTTCCCGCGAGATGTTCTTTTTGACAAATCAATCTCTTCCCCCCCCCCTCGCAGGGCTCCTTGACCAAGATCGAGCACCTGATCAAAGCCTTCGGCACCCCCGTGGTGTCCAAGGTCCAGGAGAAGTACCCCGGGTACATGACCACCGTGGACGCCAAGGTAGGGGACGAGAGACGGCTAACACCCAGATCCGATTTCGTAAAAAAAAACACCACCTGGCGTTTTTTTGGGGAGAAGAAAACAAACAAAAAAAACTGACCTCATCTTTTCCCCTCGCCGAAACAAACAGGTGGACACCGCCGTGACGCTTCTTCTTGGAATCTGGGCGCACAAGATCGCCCCCAGCTCAGCCATGGTTTACGCAAAGTCCGCCCTGGCGCTGACTCCTGAGAAGCTCGAGGAACTCAAGGCGACCAGGGAGGCTTATTTCGCCAAGATCGAACAGACGCTGGTTTTGTTGAAAGCGAAAGCCATCGCGCTGCCCGAACAAGTCACCACGGCTGTGCAAAACGCCATCGCGGAGGCGAGGGAAAAGATTCTAGACGCGCACTTGTTCGAGAAAGTCAAGGCCGCGTACGAAACCGTGCTGAAGTACCCCGCCGTAGTCGCGGTGCTTGAAAAAACAGCGCCGTACGCCGCGAAGGCGATGGAAGTGGCCGGGCCCTACGCCACGAAAGCGGTGGCCATCGCCGAGCCGTACGCCACCAAAGCCAAAACCATCGCAGCACCGTACGTCACGAAAGCCACCGAGTTCGGCGCGCCATTCGTGACCGCGATCCGGGAGAAGGTCATGCCCGCGAAACCGGTGGAGCAGCTGGATTAGAAGAGCCGGGCGATTCCGAAGTGCATGTGATGCTTGTACATACTGTAAGAGAAAGACAATCATTCAATTCATCGTTGATGCTTTTTTTTAATACACCTGCACTCCTTCTACCCCTTAACCCGGTCCTCCCGAACCATCACCCGAACTGGTTGTACAAATAAAGCGAGATCCCTAGGACGATGAAAATGAGAATCACGTCGATGCAGAAATGCCGCGTGCTTCGCATTTGGGTGACGATCTTTTTCAGTTTCCCGTTCGCGGTTCTGATGCGATAAAAGCCGAAAGTGTCAGTCTCGTATGGGCAATCAGGGAGGCGGAATGTGGTGATTGGGAAATACTTACCTCAGCTCCGCGGCGGTTGAGTCCATTTTGTTATCGATAGCGTCCATCACGGGCGCTTGTCTTTTCACTTCGTCGTCCATCTCCCCGCCTAAATTCCGTAAAACTCGCAACCCTTTCGAGATGTCATCAAGACCTTTGTCTTGAGTTTTTTTCTTCGCCTCGAACTCGCGTCGGAACGCGGAACTCTCCTCGCTGTGCTCCATGTTCTCCGCGCCCGCCATGGCTTCGTTTAGTGATGATTCGTCTAATGCGATGCCTTTTCCTTTATTTTTGCCCGTCCTCCCGTTTCCGCCGGCGCCGCTCGCGATGTTCCCCGGGTTCGTCCTTGCGGGGGGGGGGGGCACGTTCCTCGTAACCCCGTCTGGGACGCACTCCACTTGGTACTCGAAATCGTTCACTTCGTCTTCCCTTAACGCTTTTTGTTCGTCGGTCATCTTTTTTCCGCTCTTCGCGCAGAGTTTCCTCAGCTTTGGCAGTTCGCCCCTCAAGAAATTTTTGCTCCGCCGGATCTCCGCGTTCGCCGTGGCCAACGCCGCGCGGCTGGTTTCGTCCCTGATGCCATCAGCTTTCTCGGTAATGTCCTTCAGGTTGTGCTTAAGGGAGTAAAACAAAGACGAAAACCCATCCGCCTTGGCGCCGTTCGGCCCAAGAGGCGCCATCTCCTCATCCGGTAAGTAGTGCGAGTACTTCTTCAACAACGCGCCACTGCGAAGCAAGATGTCGCCGGAGTTGGACATGGCGTGCGCGTCGTTCCACGGCGTGTCAAACAACGCAAACCGAACCCTAAACGTACTACCCGCCTGGGTCACGCCACGCCTCGCAAGGACCGCGCTTGGCCGAACCGCGGACGCACCGAAGCGCCGCGTTGGTGTGCCGAGGAGAGGAGGGCACACGCCGTATGCAAACGGAAAGGAAAAGGTCTGGACGATTTTTATTCTGGCAAAACGTATGAGCAAACAGTCTAAAAGCAGTGTAGATAAAGGTTTTGTGGACAAGGGATATTTCTAGCCATTCTACTCTCTTTTTTTCGCCGCTTGCAGTCGTTTTTTAATTTGCGGCAGAAAGTCCTTCAGCGGCTTGGTGCCGTCCAGCTTCAGCGTCGCCGTGGTCGCGCCCCCCCCGTCTTTCTTCGCCCCCGGCGTTTTGCCCATCACCAGCCCCAGTTCCTTGCACAGCGGGGTGATGTCTTTCAGGGACATTTTCAGCTTTTTGCAAAGCGCGGTGACGTCGCATTGCCACCCGCCCGCTCTCAAGGCCATCAGGATGACGTGCAGGGTGATTAAATCGGTTTCCGCTTTCGGTCGGACCCATCTTTTCGGTTCGCCGGGCAAAAACGGCTGGCCGTCCAGGGACGCCAGGGTCATGAACGTATCGATATAAGCCCGTTGCGTCACCGAGTCCACCTTGGTTTCGTGCGTCCAAGACACGGAGAGTGGTTCGTCGCTCGTGTCCAGTTCGTTGCCGTTGTCATCCTTCCGCCGAGGCCGGCGTTCAACAACGATCCCTTTGTGTTGCCGAAACGCGAGGAGCTGGTCCAGGGCGGCTAAGGCTTTGGCGGCTTCTTTTTTCATGGCGGTTTCGTTGGACGCGTCCACAGCGGCACTGAAATGACTTTGGCGCTGTAGCTCAGGCACCAGGTCTAGTACGAAAACATCGAGGTCACCACCGGCGCGCAGCGTATCCATCGCCGACGGTTTTTTGGACGCGTCTAGTAGCTCTTTGTACGCCGAGCGCTCCAAAAGGGGGTACAGGGGAAACCGTCGCAGCGGGTACGCATCGTGCGGGTTCGTCGCGTGTTGGTCGTGCGCTGGGATGTTCCGTCTTTGGCCCGCTAAATCAGCCAAAGCCTTGCCATCCAGCTCACCTTTGGTTTGCTGAATCAGCGCGTCGCGCATTGCATCGGGCGCCGCTAACGACGACGCGTCCACTTTCCGCTCCGCCTGAATCCTACTAACCTTGCGCTGGCGCTTCGCGCTGCTGAAGGCTTTCAACAGCCGGTCGTTGTACAACGCACGCGTCGCGGGGTCGTTCATGTCCTCGCCTTCTTCCCAAGCAGGCGAGGCGTACTCCAGGGCGTGACACCTGGTTTCCAGCTGGATTACCTGGCCGCCGCCGATTGGCACGACGTCGAGCTGATACTCGGCGTTTTTGTCCTCCTCCTCGGTTTCGCCGCCGCCGCCGCCACGGTCTGCGCCGGCACCCCGGCCCCCGTCGCTCACGCGCTTCAGTCGCGCGACAAACCACGAACACGCATTCGCCGCCGCGGTTCCGTGGTTGTCGAAGTTAGTCCCAACGTAATCCACCCCCCGGGTCCTGCCACGCAGCACCAGGTGCTGTCCTCGGAACTCGATGTTCTTGCGCCACGCGCTGAACTCCGTGCCACTGGGAGGCATGCCATCGGCGCGCGAAGGCAGGTGGCACACGAAAGGCCCTTCCTCCATGCCGCCTGTGCCGGGCGTGACATGCACCGCGACGGTGGCCTTGCGCTTGAGCGTCTTGGGCTCCGCCATCGCGTAGCCGCTGGTGCGGGCGCGACTGAAAGAGAGGGCGGCGCCGCGAGAGGAAGGAACTCGAGGAGGCGGAGACGACCGAAGGCTTATTTTTGGGTGAGTGTGTTTTTCTTCACTTTTTTCTTCTTCTGTAAAATATTCTAAAGGGCGACGCCGGGTCTACTATAAGGAAAACCGCTCACGGGCGACGGTTCGTGTTCCGCGACCGCGCTCGTCACAAGCCTGCGTCACCACCAATTGCGCACTGCTGAGTAACGCACGGCCCGCACGAGAACGGAGGCGCGACCGACCGCGCGTCGGCGACCAGCCGGGAAACCGCGCCCCAGGTCAGCGCCGGCACCGCGACGAACCCGAACAGTAGTAACGCGTACAGAGAGACCTGAGATTGTAAAAAGAAAGTGTCAGTCTTTCGTAAATGTGAGTGAGTAATTACTCTGGACAATCGGCAAACAGTGTGCCTGGATTTGGGAAACGCGCAACACGCACCTTCACGAAAGCGCTCACCGCGCCTAAACGCCGGTCTTTCCCAAACGGGTGGTTTTTACCCGAACCGGCGTACTTCGGCGGCGACCTTCGTGTCATTTCCGGTTTTTGTTTCGTCACTGGCGACCTGAACGTCTGCGTCTCCGCGGGGGTCACGCCTTTTTTTATGGTGAACACCCGGCCCTCCGCGAATTTGGGCGGCGAGCTTGGATCGGATTGGCCGTCGTGTTGGTCTTTCAGAGCGTCAATTTCTTGGAGGAACTCTGTCTCCCGTTTCGCGCTCGCAGCCAACAAATACGCGGGTGGGATAACAAGCACCGTGGTGGCCACGAACAACGCCCCCACCGCAGCGGTCATGTCCTCGAAAAGACCGCACACGTTCGTTAGGAGATACGCAGAGAACAACACCGCGGCGCTCATGGACGCCCACTGCCGGCGCGCCGCTGGTGAGTCATCCGTCACCGAGTACGTCGCGTACGCTCGTAACAACGCGGTGTTGAGAATCGTAAACGACACGATGATGTGGAAGAAAAACAAGGTGTTCCCGACCCAGCGCGTGGCGTTGAAGGGCAGGACGTCCAGCAGGAAACCGGGCACGGCGTCGCCGAAGCGCGCGTACATGATCGCCGCCGTTCCGTAATACAGGAAAAACAGAATTGGGGTGGACAGGGCTAGGGTTTTCGGGTAGGCTGTTGTGTCGTCAAGCTCGGTGAGGTACTCGAAGAACGCGCACTGGCCGCCTCCTGAGGCGAAGAAGAACCCGCCGATGGAGGTTAGGGTGTCCGTGATCCCGAGGGGGGGCCACGTCGACCAGCTCGCGTTTGCGGGGACCGGGACGCGCGAGCTTTCGGACATGATAAGCGTGATGCACCCGACCACCGCGGCGAAGGACAGCAGGGAAATAGCCGTGATGTCCTTGTACGATCGCAGCTGCGCGAACGGGAAAACCACCACGAGCGCCCCCGCAGTCGCGACGGGCAGACACACGCGCGTTTCGTACGCGAAGTTCATGATTGTCCTGCCCAGGGAATTTAGATACGCGGCGAGGATGGTGAACAGGTACAGATGCACCACGAGCCGTACCCCAAGCGCCCCAGAGGCGCCGAAAAACGTCTCCGCCGCGTTCGCCTGGCTGCGAATCGTTGGGTAACGCAAGTGCACGCCGTACATCATCAGCAACACGCAGTAGTTGATGAACAGCGTGACGAAGCACGTCGCGGTGCCGAGCACCCAGCCGAGCCTGCCCAAATGCAGGGGCAGGGCGAAAACACCTTGGCCCGCGATCTCGCCGAGAATAAGAAACGCGAGCAACCACCACGAAACGTTGCGTTTCGGGAGGGGGACGCCGCCGCCAGCGGCGCCAATCAGGGGGGTCGTCTCCCCCGCCATGGCGAATGACCGGGGGCGCGTGTAACAGCCCTCGGGAAACACCAAAAAATCAATCCCGAAATCCTGACTGGCAAAGAAACGTTTCCTTCTCGATGACTCATTCTCAAAAGTGTATTTGTTCACAACCTGAGGCTACCTCAAGGGGACCCCCCTTATCTACGTACTCCTCCTCACCTCCCTGCACTTTTCCGTCGTCCCCACCCGTCGTCCACCCCCAAAACAGGCCTTCCCGGGTCGAACGTGGGTACGTAGGATTTAATCAACCGCAGACCGCGCGCACCGCCTTTTTCCGCCATCAACGAAAGCGTTTCGTGGATAATAACGTCCAAGCGTTTCTGCTCCCCCCCCACGATTTTGGTCCGGTAACCCACTCGAACCTTCACGGTACAATTTGACAAGGTGTTGGGGGTGGGCAACAGCCGTCGGAAGCCGTCGCACTCCAACAAAACATCCACCGCGCCGTCAAATTCAGTCAGCAAGAGTGAAACGATCTCCAGCGCCGCCGCGACGGCAGGTGGGTTGGACGTGTTCAGCGCCGCGCGCAGATGCGGCACCAGCTGCGGAATCAGGGGTAAGATTGTGTAATAATCATGGGCTTGTATGATCTGCTTCGTGCCTTCTATGGCGATCATCCGCTGCGGCTCCATGGTTACTCGGCATCCTTCCACGAAAACCGGCAGCCACGTCGCCACCGCGAAGTCGCTTGCCGGCCCCGGCCACCGTGGTTGCCGCCACCGAATCTGCGGCGCGCCCCCGAAGTCCCCGCTGTTCTTCTCCGCGGGTAGGCTGCTATTGGCGTACGCGGTAGCGAACGCACTTACCGGCCCGGCATTAGCAAGGGCCCTTTGCGTAATCGTGAGTCGCGGGTGCGGCTTCGCGCCGCGCAAATGCGGCCCGCGGCAACAAGCGCACCACTTTTCCGGCAGATTCACAACCGCGCTGAGCTTCTCGAAACAAAACCTGCCAGTAGCGTCGCCGGTTGGAACGGCGGAGAGGGGCTGGCGACCTGTGGGTTTGGCCGAGGTTGTGTTTTTCGTGCTCGCGTGGCTCATGGCGGTGGCGCTCCGCGCGGTGGCGCCACGCGCGACGGAACTCGCATTTGCTGCAGTTCCCCCATTCGCTTTCCCGGAACTTCGGCGGGAAGCCGAGGCGCCGCCGCTGGTGGACTTGCTGGTCGCCTCGCGAGCGCGGGTACCGCCACTGTTTCGGGTCGTCTCGCTGGGAGGCGGCAGACGCACGTCCGGCGACATTGCGGTCGCGCGCGCGGGGGTTTGGGCGGAGGCCAAGCGACGACACGAAAACCGAACCGTTGGAGAAAGACGAAAGCAACTACACGGGTCAAAGAGGGTGTTTTACCTCAGAAAAAAGAAGAACCCACAGGCATTCAGTCACGACGTGACCCCATTCGGTGGAACCGTTTTATGACGATGTTGTTTGTCATACGGGAATTGCCGAAATGGACGCGTTTCCATTCGCCCCGCGCCACTCCGCACCGCGCAGAAGACCCCACCACTTTCCCATGTCCATCGACTTGCAGTTCCAGCCCGTGCACGCCCTGGCCGGCGGCGCCATCCTGGGCGTCGCCACCGTTGGCAAGCTTCTGCTTACCGGTCGTGTGCTCGGTATCAGCGGCGCGTTCAAAGGCACAATCACCGAGGGAGACGTCTCCCCCTGGCGCTTCGCGTTCCTCGGCGGTCTCGTCGCGTCCGGGGTGCTGGACGCGGCGTTTGACCCGTCACAGACCGCGGAGCCGTTGCCTGACATGGCCAGGGTCGTGTTGGCCGGGTTACTCGTCGGCGCCGGTACCGGCATGGGCAACGGGTGTACCAGCGGCCACGGGATTTGCGGGAACTCGCGGTTTTCGGTGCGCTCGATGGCGTACACCGCGACGTTCATGGCCGCCGGAGGGGTAGCCGCGAGTTTGTTTGACACAAACAAATCACTAGGCGTGAACTCCAACCACTCAGCACTGAGCAACCTTAACGTTCCCGCCGGCGATGAGTTAACCAAATACGCGGGAATACTCGCCGTGAGCGCCGCGGCGTTTGTCGGGTTGGGAGCGCTCGCGACGCTTTCCAAAAACAAAAAACACGACGGCGACGACGAATCGAAGCAGCACAGGACGATTTCCCTGGTCACGGAAGCCCTCGCCGGGCTGGTGTTCGGTGTCGGCCTGACAATCTCGGGTATGCGCCGGGCCGCGAAAGTTAGTGGGTTTTTAAGTTTACTGGCGCCCTCGTTCGACCCGTCGCTCATGTTGGTCATGGGCGGCGCCATGGCCGTCGCGATTCCCGGGTTCCAGGCCGCGAACAAAAAGATGGAAAAACCAGCCTGCGAGCGTTCCTTTTCAATCCCGAAAAACAAAACCATCGACCGGAAACTAATCACCGGAGGCGTGTTGTTCGGCCTTGGGTGGGGCCTCGCGGGCTTATGCCCCGGACCCGCAATCGTCAGCGCCGCCGCCGCGCCGTCAACGAAGCTACTGGCGTGGCTAGGAAGCGTCGCGCTCGGGATGTGGGGACAGCACAAACTCGTGAAGTAACGACGTGGTGTGATGGGGGAGTGTGTGCTGTAAGTAATGGGTAGTGTAAGACGACAATACGATATTAACATATAAAGCCGTAATAGAGTACTCAAAATTCGATAACACGGCGTCACTCCCTTGGTGCCTCAAATCGTGGAATCGCACGGCTTGTAGATGTGGTCGATACCTCTATAGAGTGTAATGTTTTAGAATGTTTTTTTGATGTCCATCCCGCGCGCTTACGCGTTTTCGTTCCCCGGGTAAAACGCTTCCCACCACCCCGGCGCGTATTTCGCGTAAGGCGCGGTCCACTTCGACGGGTCCGGCGGTTTAAAGTGGTCCGCTTTGATCAGGGTTTTGCTTGCCAAAACCTCGGACGCGTCGCCCGTAAGCGCGCCTTTGTACACCCGGTCCATGCGCAGCTTGATGAAGTCGTTCCACACTTTATCCGTGGTGACAACCGCGACGCATGGTTGTTTCACTTTCTTCGCGACGTCCGGCATGGCGTCAAGGAACGCGGGGTTAGGGACGACCCAGAAATCCTGCTCGCGGGCGATTTCGCGGTAAAAACGCCGGCGCTCCCGCAAAACCTCAGGCAAGTGCTCGTTGTTTTCGTCGTTCAACATGAAATCCGCGTTGGCGAGGCAAAAGTAAAACTTTTGGGTCTGCTTTTGGTGGACGGGGGATGGGGGGGTTAGTTTTGGTTTTAGTTTTAGGTGGTGGGGGTGTGGTGTGCTACTCGTTCTCTCTAGTAGTACTAGTACTACTCGTTCGCTGTCGTGTTACGAGTGAATGTCCGCTCTCGTCGTGTGCTAACGACAGTCGCTTCGCGCGGAGGCGCGTGGGGTCCACGTCACGCCGACCGCCGTCCGTGCCTGAGCATGTCAATCAATCATCCAAACGCAGGCGAACGCAGTCCAAAGCGTTAAAGCGCCGCCAATGCGCGAAGGTTTAGGACGTGTGTCTCGAGGCGAGCGCGTCGCTGATTGTCCATAATCCGGTTTCGGAGCTCTTGAAGCAACGCCGAGACGATCGGGTTCGGTTCGAGTGACGGTGGGACGGTTACGTGGCGAGGTTGGTTCACGCGCTGCGTCACCGGGCGCGTCTAATGATCGAATGAAAACAGGGACCGTAAACGCACCCCGGACGCGGACGCGGCGGTGTCCGTGGACGCCGCCTCCGCGGTGGCGGTGGTGCGCACGCCCGCGCGGCGCACGGGCACGGCGCGAGCCTTGCTTGTGAATCGCGAGCCTCCGCGGGTCTTAGCGGGCGCGACCACGGGCGCCGCGGCGGACATGGCGAAAGCGGACATGCGGACGCGTCGTGTGTCAACTCGGAACTTCGAAGTTGGGCGACCGACGTGAGGTCGGCGCGAGGACGAGTGGGTGAGGTGGCGCACGTCACATCGAAATCGGAGAGCCTGTCCCGGATCTTTCCGGCGATGTCATTGGATGGAATTTGAGATCCGAATCTGCGCTTTTTGAAGACTAAAAGAACTGTCAGCGAACTGTCAGGCAAAATCGTAAAAAAAATTCGAAAGCGGATGAAAAATGACGCGTGGCCCACAGAGAAACGGCGGAAAGCGCTTCGGCGTCGCGCCCCTCCACTCCATCCGTCACGTGCCCCCGAGACTGCTTTCGCGCATCTCGCAACTCCCGACGATGTCGTCTCTCGCGCTCGCCGCAGGCGTGGTGCCAGCGCGTGCGCCTGGTGCCGCACGTCGCGCGTCTCGCGCGCCGTCCCCCGCGTCGCGCGCGGTGCCTTTCCGGCGACCTTCCACGTCAGCGGTGCGTCTCGGCCGAGCTTCCGCGATGGCCAAACCCGCGCCCGCGTTCGGGCGCGCGCGCACCCTGCGCGTCAACGCCAGCGTCCGCACCCCCGCCGCCCTCGCCGCCAGCAGCAACGAGGTCAGCGCGGAGGTCACCGTCCGCGCGATGTACGACGCTATTAACCGACGAGACGTGGAAGCCGCGCTCGCGTTCGTGGATGAGAACGTTCTTTACGAGGATTTCAACTTCCCCACGCCCTTCAAGGGAATAGCCGCGGTCCGCAAGCTGTTCGAACAGTCATGCGACGGAATCCCGGACGATATGCTGTTCATTATAGACGAGTGCACGGACGGGGGCGGACTAGGGGTGGGCATGACGTGGTTTGTCCAGCTGGAAGGTACGTATTGGGCCTTTCCCAATCCGACCTTTCCCAATCCCACGGCCTGACTGTTTCGCCGATTGCATACAAGGCAAGTAGACTGTTTGCCCATACAGTACACCCATACTCTAGACTAACACTTTTCTTTTACACAAAAGGCGAGCCGTTTCCAAACGCGCGCGGCGCGTCGTTTTACAAAGTCGACGCCGTGTCTGGGAAGGTACGTACCGCGCGTTTCCCAAATCCAGGCACACTGTTTTACCGAAGCTGGTGACTGTTGTCCATACATCGCGATATACAAGACTGACGCTTTTCGTTCACAATACCAGTTGATTTACGCCCGCGACGTGGTGGAGCCGCCTGCGAAGCTCGGGGACTTGAGTTTTAGCATCATTCGCGCCGTGGCGCCGCTGGTGAAGAAGCAGCTCAAGGCGCAACGGGAGAAAAGAGAAGCGGAGGAGGGAACAACCGGGGGGTCTTCTGTTCAAGGAACTACTAAATCTGTTTCGTCAGTTTCAACAAAAACCACGCCCGGCGATCCACTCGCCGCCGCGGGTTTGTACGCCCTCGGCGGTTTGTACTGGTTCGTGTTGTTGCTGTCGCCTGTGGGGTGGCAGGGGTTGCCTGGCGAGCCGGCATGGGCGGTGGCACCCGAGACGTTAGCAGAGGTGGTCGCGGAGTCGACCAATTTTTTCTTCGTGCTGCCTCTTTTGAACAACTTCGGGATTGATTTACTAGGCCAAGCCCCCGCCGTGCACCCCGTGACCCTCGGCGTGTTCAACTTCGCCGAGGCGTTTATTTTCATGCTCCTCCCACTGCTTTTGATGGACAAAACACGAAGAGGGCACGACTTGCCGACCACAAAAATTTGGTCCGTCGCCATGTTTCTCACAAACGCCGCGATGTTGCCGTACTTCGCGCAGCGGGCGGCGGCTGGGACTACGGGCCAAAAAACGTTGGGCGAAACCGAAAAAACCGGTTCCTTCCTTGAAACCACCACCGGTCAAAAAGGCTTGCTGTCCAAAGCCTTCGGGGTTGGAGGGTTGGGCATCGGTGCGCTTTCCGTTTGGTGGGCGCTCAACGCGGTGCCCGAGGTTGGCGGCGACTTCTCGACGCGAGTGCAATATCTGGGCGGGCTCATGTCATCCGACCGCGTCTCACTCGCATTCGTGGTGGACATCGTTTTGTTCTCGGTGTGGCAGGCATACATGATCAACTCCCTGGACAAAGAAGCGCCGGCGGCGTGTAAGTACGTGCCGTTCGTGGGGCTAGGGGCGTGGCTGGTGTTGTGATGGGCTCGATACGAGGTTAGGTGTAACAGAAAAAAACAAGCACTATTCAACGTCCATCGCCCGGCATATCTTCTTGTGCCTTTTCCAATCTGCGGTTTGGCACTCCTTGCAGCAGTAGTACGCCGCTCGGCACTGCGAACACTTCTTCTCGCCGTGTTTGTGACAACTGGGCGCCGCGCACGGGCGTTCTGTGTCAGACGGAACCGCGTTCCTCGCGGCCGCTTCGAACGTCTCGAAAAGCGCAAGCATGTTTGGAAACATCTTCGCGGCGTACATTTGTGGTGTTGCGCCTTGCGCATCCCTGAGGGATGCATCAGCTCCGTTCTCCAGGAGCAGGTTGACCAGCTTCTCGTAGCCCATACCGACGGCGACGTGCAGCAACGTCAAATTGAGTGGGTTCTGTTGCTCCATATCGAGCCCGGACACGACGAAGGGGTGCGTCTCGTCCAGGCTGTGACCGGCCGCGATCTTCTTTTTGACCCGCATCCTCGTATTTTGCCAGCATCACACGATGCCCTAGAAATACATGATCCCGGGGCCGAAAGGATCTTCAGGGTCGTCGTCAATGTCGGGTCGGAGAAGCGCGGGAAGGCGTCGGTGAAGGCGACGACCGGAGGGAAAGGCGAGACGAAGTTTTGTCTCTCGGGGGGGACGACGACGTCGCGGGAGGGCGCGAGCGAGGTGAACTTCGAACGCGGACGAACGGGTATTCGGCCGGGGCGTATCAATCGATACTGGGGAGTGAACGATCGGCGGTAGCGGTAGTTCCCGCGCGGCTCAAAGTGCAGCAAGCACGCGCGCTCCTTCGGGGGACGTAGTTTTTTAAATTTTCCTCCTTCCCTTTCTTTTTGCTGCTAAGTTTTCGTGGCTGATAAGTTCCAAGACGAACGCAAACCGGAGCGCGCGCGCCACGTGCGAGCCAACCCATCTTCCTTAACCGTTCCTCGCCTTCACACGCCCCTTGCCATGGATATGGACTACTACACGGAGCAAAGCTTCCTGTCCGAGATACTGTCAAGCCTGTACGTTCCCGTCTCACCCTGCGACGCACAGCTGTTTTTCTTCCCCCTCGTTCCGCGAGCGAAGCGCGCGCGCGCTGAGACCCGACGCTGACCCGACACCCCCCACGCGCCTCCCTCATCTTTCTGCGCACCAGCGAGCCACTCAGCCAAGCCACGGTTGCGGCGTTCAACGCACACGGCGGCGACGACATGCTCCTCGAAGTCGCGCGATCGCAACGTCGCGACGACTCCTTGGACTCAGACGGCGTGCCAGCTGTGCGTCTCGAGTGGACAACGACGGGTTTAGGCTTCGCGCGCAGCGTGACGCAGCCCAAGATCCTCCGGACCAAGGCGCGACCGCCGTCACCGACGATTGTATTGGCGCGCGCGGAGTTCACGGACAACTCCGCGCGCAAGCTTTCCCTTTCCGGACGCGACGACAACTCCCCGCCGCTTGACGAGGGTTTTTCAAGCCCACCCCCCACGAGCGTGGACGCCGCTTTCGTTTTGGGTACCCTCGCGGAGCACCTTACGAAGATGACCCACCGACGGGCTAAAAGGGCCCCAAGGCGTCCCCCCCGCGCCCCGCCCCCCCCCCCCCCGCCGCCCTCGCCTGTTCGCCGCCAAACTCAAGAATCGCGAATGCGCACCGCCACGAATTCGCCCGCCACGCCGGCGCGCCGGCGCCTGGAAATGGAGCGAGTGCTGGTACTGGACGATACGGACAAGGAAAACGCGACGCACGCCTTGTCCCGTTTCGAACGCCAATCACGGGGAGGCGTCGTCGTGCAGACCCCAGACTCGGCAGCACTCGCGGATGGGGGGTTGCCGTCAGGGTTACCCACCAGCACACGAAACTCGCGCGCAAGGCTCGAGGGAAGCGGGTTCCTGGTGCCCCTCGCCGTCTCCGCGCCGGCGCCGACGAAAGCGAAAAACACCAAAACAAAACCTCCCAAAGCTTTAGGAGGAGTTGGCTTCTATGGGCAAACAGTCTCCGTGAGTGTCGCGAAGAAAACGACTCCCGCTCCGCGCACTCCGCGCACTCCCCCCAAGCGCAAGCGCGCCGCGCTGTTAGCCACCGCGAAAGCCGTGCACTTCGTTGACGACGTCGAGGAGGACACGGATGACGAGGATGACGAGGACGACGACGAAGACGACGAAAAGGATAACAAAAAGTCCCCGCGAAAAAACGGGTACTCCGAGCTCGAGCTTTCGCAACTCAAGTCCGAAAACCCAGTCGCGTGGAAGCGCTTGATGGGCAACCGCCGGAGCGCGGCGAACTCAAAGGCGCGAAGGGATTTGGCGCTTGCGTCGGTGCGCGAGGAGAACGCGGTGTTACGGGAGGAGAACGCGCAGTTGAAGAAACGGCTGGCGGAGTCAACGCCCGCGACGAAAGCGGCCGCGGCGAAAAAGACGAAGTCGAAGACGAAGCCGCGCGTCGACCCGTCACGCGCGGCGAAGCGGATGTCCAAGATGAGGCGGGAGGAATAAAAATTCGGACGACGATTTGTAAAGACGCATCACTACGGGTATTCGCGTTCGATAAAAAAAGAAAAAAAACGTATCAGATCATGACAGATAACTGGTATTCGCGATATCAACCTACATCAAGTGCTCTACAGCTCGCTCTCCTTCTTCTTCTTCTTCTTCTTCTTTTTCTGTTTGGCCTTCTTCTTCGCCGCCGCCGCCGCGGACGCCGCGGACTCTGCTCGCGCCGCCGCCGCCGCGTTCGCCTCCTCTTCCATCTCCAACTCGATCCGCCTCGCGGTTTCCGCCTTGCTCACCTCGCCCTGCACCTCCTCGTTCATGATATCGCTTAAATCGAACTCTTCTTCCACCTCCTCCCACGTCTCCGGCGGTGGCGCCGCGCCCTCGCCGCCGTTGATTAATTCCGGAATCGTTTGGACAATCTGCGTTTTCTGTTTTGACGCGAGCACGTCTTCTAAAAACGCCGCGATTGCTTTCCCGGTAAACGCGCCTCTCGACGTGGCGAACCGGTTCTTACGCGTGCTCACCACTGTTACGCAAGGTGCGTCCGGCACCGAAACCTCGAACGCGCCCGCGAACGACCTTTGTTGCGCAACGTCCACCATCACGAACTTCGCGGGTCGGTCGCGTGTTAAACCCGCAGCGTTTGTAACCGCCTCTGCGTCTTTTTCATTCGCGACGAGCGCTCCGTCTTTTTCGGGAAAAACGCGCTCCACAAACGCAACCACGCACAGCGGCGCGGCGCCGCACGCCAGCTCGAACTGTTCCGTGGTGTCCGCGAAGTGCACCTCAACGGGTTTCTTTGCACTGGTACCGGAGCTCCCGGAACCGTCGCTAAACTCCTTCCCGAGCACCTGCACCTGCACCATGACGAGCCACTGGTGCATCTGCTGGTACGCCAGGTTCGGCGCTGGGTACGCGGCGGCGGCGTACTGCGATCCCGTTTCTGAATTCGCAGCGCCTGATGCGTCGTCTGAAGTAGTCAGGTACAGCAAGCGAATCGCGGGCCGTGTGGTCACCCCGAACTGCGCGGCTACCGTTCCGTCTGTTTCCCCAACCGAGGCGAACAAAAAATCTTCCTGGAAGTTCGCCGCGAGCGCGGTGAAGCTCCGTGAAGGGCGGTCGCCTTTTGGAAACACCACCAGCTTCGGCGTCGCCGGCGAGGTTTGAAGAAACGTCTCCACCGAGTTCTGAGACAGGGAAACCACGAAGTCGGGGACGTGTTCGTGTACCCAAGACCCGAAAGCTTTCGGGTCTATCTTTTTGTCATCGGGAATATCGAAATATTCAGGCTCCACGTCACCCTTGTCGCCGTGCGGGAACAGGGAGACGACGACGCACGTATCGTCGCCGACGAGCGACGGCGCGTATTTTTTCACAAGTTCCAAAGAAGCGGCGTCGCTCGCGTTGACTTCAAACGCGTTGACGTGCCCCGCGATTTTGACCAAAGCCTTGCCCACTTGGGTGGAGGCGTTGACACACAAAGGGTCGCCACGCCTGGTGAACACCACGAGTTGCCCTACGGATGACGCCAACACGAGTTTCGGAAAATCCGCCGCCGCGAGTTCCGGGAACGTCGATTGGGATTTTTTTTCTTTCTGTGAAGATCCGCCTTGCTTGGCACTCTTTTTGTCCCCCCTCGGGTCCCTCGCTTCGCACGCGTCGTCCTCAGGCACCGGCGCGGCGACGCTTTCCAGCAAATCAGTCAGTGTCTCGAACTTCATGTCGCCCACGTGTCGCGTCCACTCGTTCTCGCCGGCGTTTTTGGTGAAGAAACTCGGGCCGTTCGCCATGTCTCGCGCGAGATTTGGAAAAAAAGTACCCGCGTCCTTCTCGCGCACCTCCAAACAACGCACTCGGTTTCGGAACCGCAAGGCTAGCGATTTCATCAGCGACCCGGTTTCCTTTTTCGACGTGACCAGCAGGGAAAGAGGGAGGTAAGGGTGGGAGTTCGCGGTTTCCGTCGCGTCTTCGCGTCCGTCAATCCAAGCGACTCTGGTCACTAAATCCGTCGGCAACAGCGACGCCGCGAAATCAGCCAGCTTCTTGGACGACGTCGTGCTGTTCCGGAACTCCTCAGGCTGCTTCTGTACCGCCCCGGTGTACGGGTTAATCATCTTGTGGCTGGGGAACCCCAGCACGGTTGGGACTTTCGTGAGGCCGACGCGTTTCACGATCTCCGTAGTTGATGCCTCCGAACCCTCACCCACGAAGACGTGCCCGAACTTCACGATGCCCCGCATCTGCCTCGCCGCCTTGGCGAAGTGCGGTGCCATTTCGTCGCAGGAAACGCACCCGTCCGTGTGAAACGCGACGACCCAGGTTTCCCGGGGGTTGTTACCCACCAAAGTGTCGAAGGTTGAATCAGCGAGAGGGAACACGACACCGTCCTCTGGGTAGTACAGATTCGTCGCATCCGACGCCACCGCATCGCGTGGGCAAGCGATCGCGACGAGCGCGAGGAGAAGCGTCAGCGCCAGCGAGCGACGCATCGGCACTTCGCGACGCATCGCACCCGAAAGAAGTAGCCGCCGCTTTCGGTCCGGAACGGGGTGGAGTCTCCCGGTGAGCCGAGGTGTGGTCGGCGGTGGGGTGCGTCTCGCTTCTGCGGATCGAAACGAAAGGAAGCTTTGAAGAAAAACAAAGCGTCTTCGTTTTGTTGTCAGGTGGAAACCTCGACGCGCTTCAAGAGCACCTCGTAGGAAGGATTTCGGTGCGCCAATCAGAATCTGCAAACGGTGAGCGAAATCGTGGAGTTTGTTGGTTTTGAGCAGGCGCTTCGTCGACGCGAGACGCACCGCGATCGGCATTAACGCACCCCGTAAACCTCCGTTACGCCCCCACCCGACCACCCAAAATGGCTGCTCTCATGTCCTCCACCTCCGCCTTTGTTGGCGCGAAGGTCGCGGCGCGCGTCAACGTGCGCAGCGAGCGCGCGCGCTGCGTCATCATGGCCAACACCTCGGGCCCCAAGAGAGTACGTTTTGAGGATGAGCAATTTTCACGCCACCGCGCGCGCCGGTGGACGCGGCGTGTGCGCTTGGCGACCCACACCGCGGTCGTTTGGCACCGCCACCGATCGTGGGCTTGGCGAATCAAACCAGTGGTTCGTCTCGTAGTGCATGTGAAGGACGTTCATGTGTGGAAGCGGCGGATAGAGCGGGCTCGGCTCGGTCCTCCGTCCGACCTCATCGCGAATATCGAATCGCGTATCGACAACCTCAACACTGACCAAGCAACGCCCTTCCCTCTCCGCTTTCGACAAACAGGGCACCAAGGCCAAGGGTGGCCAGGCTGGTGTTGGCTACAAAGGCTCCACCGAGGCGGGCTCCGCGCCCAAGCTGTGAGTACTCCAACCCTTTTCTACCGATGCCGACAAACTGCAGTCATATCGCGAAACACGACGCGATGCGAGTTAGTTTCCCGATGTGACGCGGACGGAGACAGACGCGTTCACGCCGTGCGACGCGACGTGTCTACTAATACCGCGACGCGAATCGATGCATAGCAATTCGGAGGAGAGTGTTTTACGCACGCGTTGAAGCACTCGTCACGATGTGCATCGAGACGACGCGGTGGCCACGTCCCGTCGGCAAGGGTCGGGTGTCGTTCGCGCATTCGCATCTCGAGTGTCTCTTGGAACGCTTTTTTTTACGTTTTATTTTCTCGACCCCGGTGACCGTTCGCTGACCTTCAACCCTTTTCAACGCACGTAGGAGGAACGGCAAGGCTGGTTATGTGTACAAGCTCGGCCTCCGGAACGGTAAGGCGAACATCGACGAGTACGCGCCTATTTACACCCCCGAGGAGTTCAAAACCGACGGCGACAAGTACGAAGGCGACCTCAAGCTCGCCGTCGTGGCGATCCTCGGCGTCATCGGAAGCGGCGCGCTCGCCATCCTCCTCACGTCTTCCCTTTGAATGGAAAGTTATGAAAGTTTGAGTGAGACCCTGTGGGTCACGTTGTGCATGGGTACGCGAGTAGGGCAAGAGTTGAGGCGAGGCGGTCGCGCGAAGCGCGCTGGTTGAGTAGCAAGTAGCGGGTTGGAACGCGACAACAAAGCGGTATCAAATTGCGCATCTTTCGCTCGCGTATCGCTTGTACTACTAGTAACTAGGCGATGGAACACACACAACCGCTTGATTCGATGCCTACGACGTGCAGTTTCTATGTACCGACTTTGTTGATTAAATGTTTTGGTTTTTCTAGGGTGTTTTTTGTTATGTCGGACCGTTTCCGTAGGGTCGTTTCGTTCGTCAGCACTCGTCGTGTTGGCCGAGTGCGTTCCGTAATCGTTTGATGTTGCAGTGAATACTGCTTTATTTTTCTCACTGTTTACTGTGTCACCGTCGTTACCCCTCGAACTCCGCCATCGCCTCGCGTTGTCCCTCCATGTCAACGGTTTGCGGCGCCGCTTCAAGTGCCGCGCGCTGCTTCGCGCGCTCTTCCTCCACAAGCGCTTTCTTGGCGGTTTCCAAATCTTGCTCCGCCTGCTTCGCCGCCAGCTCCGCGTCAATCGCCGCGCGTTTCTTCCGTTCCTCCTCAGCCACCGCCGCGCTTTCCTTCGCAACCGCCGCAGCCTTCTCCGCAACCTCCTCACGCTCCCTCTCCTTCTCCCGGTCGCTCTTCTGCTGCGCCATGGCTTCAAAGTCGCTCCACAGCGCGTCGGGAATCGCAGCGCTCCCCTTCCCGGCGTCTTTCCCCCCGACCGGGTCGCCACCAATCGGGCCCGCCGGCGTCGCCAGGTTCGCCCACCCCGCCTGGTTGGTCACCGTGACCGCGGCTTTGCTCGCGTTTTGCTTCAGCGCCACGCCATCGTCCACCGGCCGGGATGACGACACCTCCACCGCAGAGGCGCCGCCGGCTCCCGCTTTCGCGGCGGCAGGCCCGCCACCGCCACCGTTCCCGTTCGCGCCGTTCGCGCCGGTTTTGTCCTTCGGGTTACTCCCGCCCCCCTCCGCGCTGTCGTACGAGTCGGAATCGGAATCCGACGACGACCCGCTGTCGCTGCTGGAGGACGTGGCGTCCGAATCCGCGCCCTTCACAGCACCTGGGGCGGACACGGAAGGGGTCTTACCGCTGCTCGGCGCGGCCGCGGGCGCGGAAGCAGTTCCCACGCCCAAGCTCGCCTCCACCTGCATCAGCTCGCGCTCCGCTTCCTGTTCCATCCGCTGCGCCTCGAGAAGCATCTCATCCTGGGTTTGCTTTTTCTTTTTGGGTTTCAAACACGACCGCACGAACCTGTCCAGTTTCCAAAGCGTCACCGAATCAAGCTCCTCGATGTTGATCTCAATCAAGTCCTCCTGGTTCCCTCCGAGCTCGGTGTGCCGTTCCGCTACGATTTGAACAACCCGCGCTTGTTTGTCCTCGGGAAGCTCACCGAGAAGCTCCGTGAGCTCCTGCTTCTCCTTGTACGTCATGTCGCGGCTGGGAAGCGCGCCGCCGCCGCCGCCTCCGCCACCGCCTCCGCGCGAACGCGCGACAGTGCCGCCGCTGCGGTGGCCGCCGCCGCCTCCTCCTCCTCCGCCGCCTCTGCGCGACCCCCCCCTCGGCGCGGGGATGTAGTCGTCCAGGTCGATGTCCTCCTCGTCCACGAAGTAGTCGTTGTCATCGATACTGCGCTTGCGCTTGGAGTTGTCCCCTCCGCGCCCGCCGCTGGGGGGAGGCGCGTACCCCCCGCCCCCGCCGGCCATGGCCTGGCGTTTCTGCAGCTCCGCGAGTTGCTTCTGCACCTCCGCGAGCTGGCGGTTCACTTCGCTGACTTGCTGCGACTCGATCAAAACCTCCTCCTCCACCGCGTCAGCGCTGGTTTGCGAGATGATCTCATCCTCCTCCGCCCGAAAGCCGTCTTCCTCCGCAACTTTTTCGTCGAGCTTCGCGGTGAGCCACGCTTTTTCGAACTCCCCCGCCAGGGTGCTGCCCATCAAACCCGCGTCCGATTCGGGGGAGTTGTACGTCGCGCAGTTGACGAAGACCTGGCGCATGTCGTGCGCGAACTCCATGGGGCCGCCGCCGTTGGCGTACTGTTTCCGGTCGAGCTTGTCTTTGACCGTCCCGAAGTCCATGGGTTCTTTGATGATGTCGAAGTAGTCCGGGATGTGAAGCGCGATGGGGTCCACGGGTTTCCCAAACACCCACGCGTACTTGTGCTTCCTGGTTTGCGAGAAACACTCGCGCGCTTCCCTCATAAGCGCCTTCATGCGCCACGCCCGGTTCTCCTCGACCTCGTCGATTTTCAGCGATCGATGCGTAATGACCTTGCCGTCCTTGCCCCGCTTGGCTTGTTTAACCGTTTTGCGTTTCTTACTGCTGTTGGGAGCAGCGTTGAGCTGAGCCGTGGACAACTCACCCGTGAAGTAATCAGCCGCCCCCCCCGTAGGGGCTTTCACCGCGCGCTTTCCCTCCCGGTTCGCGGGCGGCGCGCTCGTCCGCGTATCCACCGTGTTGAGTTTCAGTTTCGCCTCGTCAATCGCGGCGAGCTGCGCGATGATCCGCGCTTTTTCCCTGCGTTTCGCCTCCTTTTTCTTCGCCTTGATTTCCTCATCGCTGAGACCCGTGAAGTCAAGCACCTCCGGTTCGGGCTCGGGCTCCGGGACGTACACCGGGCGGTGCTGGTGCGCGGCGCGGCCACCTGACGGCGTTTTCTTTCGCGGCGGGGGCATCAGAGAACTTGAAGTCTTCCCGCTGTTTGGGGTTTTCTTGAACCGTTTCCGCTCTTCCCACTGCGCTACCATCGCGTCGTACTCGTGGACGCTGACCCAGGCGTGGCCTTTCGGGCCCTTTGCCGCCATGGCCGGGGTGAGCAGAATTTCGCCTCGGTCAAGCGACGACTGCGCGGGTTTCGTAGGGGGCCACGCGCTGCTGGCCGGGACGCCGGCGTTGGTGGTTTCGAAACCGCCGGCTTGTGTCGTCACGGCCGGCAACGGGTCAAGACCCAACGTCACGGGCTCGGACGCGAGCGGCACAGGGGGCATCTCCGTGTCCGCCATTGCGGTGCGGAAAAATGAAGCGAAAAGCGGCGTATGAAGGGTGCCTGGAAATGGAAAAAATGGAGACACCGGAGGCGTCAGATCCGTGGTTTCGGGGTTCGCAACTCGGTTGGGTTGTCGCACGACACGTTCCGTGACACGCGGGAAAGACACCACTGACGTCCGCGGAGTCCACGCGCGTCGCGAAGACGCGTCACACGTGTTCCCTTTGGGCGTCAGATCGTGGAAAATGATTGATGCCCCGCGTGTCGCGTGGAACGAAAATGCACGCGGATGGATCTGGCGCCGGCGAGCGCCCGCGCGCACACAATCCGAGACTCTGTACGGCTCGAACAAGCGCGCGGCGCCTTGGAACGGCCCACGCGAGATGATCGCCCGCATTTCACGCTCGGTACCAGCGCCGTTCACGGACGGACTCGCGATGCGAGTGGCGCGATCGACGCGCGCGGGAATTCATTCGTTCAGAGATTCGCGGCATTTACCTGTCCGCGGACGTCCCGGTACGTGCCCGTTCCCGTCTGTTTCGATGCCACGCGATCCTTTTCAATGGGTCGCTTCGATCGCGGTTCCCGGGTAAGGAGACGGGGTGAGAAAAGTCCACGAGAGGGCCGTCGCGGGGGCAGCCGACTTCCTGGGTACTCTGTGCGTCGGCGGCGGCGTAAAAGGATTTCGCTCCCGCGCACGTTTGAGACGTTTCGCCGTTTCGGTCTTCGCGGCGAACGAAACGAGAGGCAGCACAGGAGCCGACTCGCAGAGATCTCCTTCACCGGTGCGAGCCCCTCGCGCGCGGTGGAATGAAAGGCACACGGCATGCTGGGACCCCTTTTAAGGTTTTCCTTGAAAGGCAAAAAATACATGCCGAGTTTTCTCAGGACGAGTTTTGAACCTGTTGCGCCCCCCTCGTCGCCCACACCGCCACCACGCCGTTTCGCTGTCTCCACGTGATCGCCGCCCCTTTGCCACTGCATGTCCGCCGGTTCGCCCACCGCGGTCGCCGCGCCACCCAGTGCGCCGACCACGACCACGCCCGCGGATACCACGACCCTTCGTCGGGCCCCGCCCGCTTGGCTGACGGCTGAAAAGCTCACCACCGAGCGAGCGCACCAGCTTCTGGACGACCTGCTAGCACCGTGCCCCTCTCCGGACGCGGACGCGGAGACGCACCGCGCTGACGCGCAGCGCAAGAAGTTCGCACTCCTGGTGTTCGCCATGGGCGCCGGTAAGCGACCCGAGAACACGGCGAGTCCTCCCCAGGGCGCGACGGCGCCTGTTTTGAACCCCCCAAAAGACAAAGGTGTGGCTGACGAAACGAAAGACGTTAGGGCAGACGACGCCTTCGCCGGCGCCGTGGCACGGTGCTTGGCCCACCGCAACCGCGACGTCCGCATCCTCGCCATGGAGACGTTGGTTACGATCGCGGAGCGTGACGAGTTGTGCATCGTCCCTCACGTGCCGGAGTTGCTAGGGCTGCTGCAAGACCCGGACGACGCCCTGTTGGTGCTCGCGGCGTTCCGAAAAGACACCTTCCCCAAATCCTGCCGCGCCGCCGCGGACGCGGCGTGCGCGGCGCCAGACCCTGACACCATCGAGACGGGAAAGACCAGCGCGTTCGATTTGGTCGCCGCTTCCTTAGCCGCGCAATGCCCAAACCACTTACAACGGAACCTACCTGCCATGCAGCTCGTAAACGAACTCGGGGCAAACGTGGTTTGGGTGCACCGAGAGCGGATCGCGGCGTTTCTCGATACGGAAACTAAGGATGCGGTACAAACGAGCAGTCACAAGAGCGCTGAGGAAAAGGATGCGGTACCGTCGGGTCTCGGGAACGAGACGCATGCGCAGACGAACCCGGGTGCCATGAAGCGAAAGCGCGGGGATGACGAAACCAGACTCCAAAAAATGCGCGCCGTACAACCCAAGTTCGGGTTCGTGCTTTGCGAGCTATCCCTGAGAGCGCTTTCGAAGTGCCCTGAGGCGGCGAGCCTGTTCGTGGAGGAAGCTCGCGTTTACACGGAAAGCACGCACGACGCGACGCGACTCACCGCGCGGGGGTTAGTCGACCTGGTGACGCGACGAGACGGCGTCGTGCGAAACGAAATGATCGCGCACGGCAACGAGTACTTACGGAGGGACATGATCCGGACACAGTCAGACCTGGACAACAACGCGGATGCGGGGCGCGCGGCCGGAGCGCGGACGAGGAAGGACAAAGAAAACGAGGAAGACGCGGCGACGGCGGTCACAAAAAAGATAGCCGAAGCCGAACCCGCACAAGCGGCGACAAAACGTGACAAGTCGCCCGCGCCGGGTCGCCGCTCTCCTTCCTCGGCGATATTTTACGGCACGGGGGACATGATCGACTTGTAACCGGCGATGCTTTTTGCGTCCGGATGACACCACACAACGTAGTACGACGACGATGACGATTTTACGACGATACACGTCGGCACGCTCGCGATGATGAAACAACCTAGTCTACTTTCTTTTCGCCTTCACTGCTCCTTTTACAACCTTCTCCTCGTTTGGTAATCCTTTCAGGCGCCGCAGCGCCCCCGGCGAGGAAACGGCGAGCCACCCGAACACCAGGTACTTCACCGACCGTCCAATGAACAGCGCTGATAGCAGGGAGATTCTTTTCATCCCAGCCAGCACACCCAGCACCACGAGCGGGTGCAGCGGAAACGGCAGCGCGCTTAGCCCCGCAACCCCGGGCCACCCGAATTCGGCAACCACTTTTTCGCCCCTTGACCAGGAACTCGACCCAAACACTTCAGGGTACTTGTCCCTGAACCAGTCCGTGCCGTGGGACTGCAGTAACAACACGAACAACCCGAACCCACACGTCGCGCCCGCGGCGTTGCACAGGGCGACGAACGCGAATCGTTTCCGTCCCACCGCGACGCACGTGCTGATGAACAGCGTGGTTACCAAACCCGAGAGGAAAACCGCGAACGTGTTCGCCACCGCGAGCGCGAAGATCACCAAGGGGAAGTACGGGCGCGACACTTGGCTTTTCAGGCTGGCCAGGACAGAGGAGAGGGCCATCGCGAAAACCACGTGGAGGTGGCCGGCTGCAAAGCTGTATCAGTACTCCTGCTACCGCTCCTCGGTGCGCGTTGGTCATGCCCCGCCAGGATTTAACAACGATTTTACAAAAAAAGCAGCAACTTCATCACAACCGCCCGCGCCCCTCGAATGTCCCTCGCCGTGTTCTCGGCGTCCGGAGTCGCCAATCGCTTTCACCTCTGCGTCTCACTGAAGAACTCTCGACCCAGGTCGACCGGCGCGTCGCGTTCGAAGCTCCCGCGTGGCGTTCGTTCCGGACGACCTTTCGCGGCCACCACGAACGAGATGGCGTCTACCACCACGTCATCTTTTCTCGACGAGGCCGATTTCGACGCCATGCGGGACGCCATGCAGTTGTTCGACGAACAAAGGGACACCGTGATTAAACGTTCCCGGGACATAACCAAAGCCTCCAAGGTTGCTATTTACTGCCTTCACCGGGGCGAGATGGACAAGGCGGACGCGCAGATCGCACTCGCGCTGGCCGCGGCGGATGAGCTGTTACCGCTGGTGACCGAAAACCCGCAGCTGCGCACGAGCGGTGAGTGTTTCCCATTTACCACGTTCCGCCGACTGCAGTCGCCCCCCTACCATGGTAACTGTTCACTCATACAAATCACGAGAGACTGACACTTTCTTTTGTATCGTGCCAGGTTCCTACAGCGGCGGTTTAGAGGAGTACGCGGAGGCGGCGATATTCGCGCACTTCATTCGGACCGGAATGGTTCTTCCCGCGAAACAAATCCAGAGGTGCAACAACGACGAGTACCTAGGCGGCGTGCTTGATTTCACAGGCGAGCTGAACCGGTTTTGCGTGGCGAGGGCGACGGAGAGGGACGTGGCGGCGGTGACGAAATGCAGGGACGTGGTGGACGCGCTGATGGGCATTTTCCTCAAGGTAAGTAATGCGCATTTCCCAAATCCCAGCACTGTTTGCCCATACAACAAGCTGACACTTTTCTTTTTTACAACCAAGTTCGACTTCCGAAACGGCGCGCTGCGGAAAAAATACGACGGCCTGAAGTACACGCTGAAGAAAATGGAGAACACGTTGTACGAGATGTCACTCACCTCAGCTGCGGCGAAGCGATCCAGAGAGGATGAGGGGGACGCGGAAGACGACGCGGAAGAATAGAAAAACATTTTTTACCACAACAACATTCATTTTGCCAATCGAAAACCATGTTCGCCAACACCACACGCCTCGCACTTCCCAAAGCGCGGACACGGACATGTTCCGCACCGCGGCGGCAGGCGCGGTGCGTTTGGCGAGTCCCGCGCGCCCTAGGGTCGGCGCGGCAAGAAGAAACGCGCCACCGCGATGGCATGCGGTGACTGGTGGTAGTGTCGGGGATGGCACATCAGATTATGGCATGTCAGATGCGTCTATCGAGAAAAAAAGAGACCTTTCCTTGAAACAACCGCCCAAGCGCGCGTCCGGGCGCGTGACTCGCCGTCGCCTTCCCGGCGCCTGCGAGGCCAGCACTAACTCCGCACCCCAAGTGCGTCGACGCGCGGTTCGGAAAACAAACCCCACCGGCACCGGCGATGACCGCGGCCGTTTGCGAAGCGATTTCGAGAAAGCGTCTGCGATGTCTTTGTTGAAAACGAAGGTCGCGGCGCCTGAAGTCGCAGCGCTGGCGCAAAAAGTAGCGGCGGCGTGCGCTGTTGACGCGCACCGAGACCCCGCCGCGGCGTACGGCTCTTTAAAAAAAGTACAACACGGCGACATCCCACCTGCGGTTTTCGAAAACATGCTCGCGATGTACGCCCGGCTCATCATGAGCGCGTCCGCGGAGGGCGTGTTCATCGACGCGCTTTCCTTTGGAAAAACGCCCACGGAAGATGCGTGTTGGGCCCTGCTACGCGCGTTCGAGCGCGCCGAGGAACAAGCAAGGGCGGACAAGGTGCTTTTGTACATGGAAACAAGAGGGATGGTGTAGGGGTAGGGGTCGAGTATTATGAGTAGTGGTATGGGTATGGTATTAGTAGAGGTATTAGTATGGTATGCGTATTATGAGTGGTGGTATGCGTATTATGAGTATTAGGGGTCGAGTATTGTGAGTAGTGGTGTGCGTATCCACACTACCCTATTCCCCGTCCCTCGTTCTAAACTTCGAACTGCGCCGGGTCCGCGTCGTACGCCCGTTTCGTTTTCCGGTCGCCCAAAAGTTCGTACGCCCGTTGCACTTTCTGGAACCTCGTCCGTGCTTTTTCTTTTTCCACATCCGACGCGTTCTGCCACTTGTCCGGGTGCCAGGTTTTCGCGGCGTTGCGGTAGCCTCTGCGAATGGCCCGGGGGTCCGCGGATTTAGCTAACCCGAGCGCGCGGTACGCCGCGGGTGAGGGCGACGGCACACTTTTGTCTGAACCCGAATTTCCGTTTCGTCCGGGAACGCCTCCAAGTTGAGAAGAAGTGTCCCCCATCGCTTCCTTCGCCAGGTCCCCTGCCAACTTCCGCATTTGCGGTTCACCAGGGTTAGCATCAAGAGCCGCCCGGGCGTCGTCGAACGCGCCGAGTATATCCCCGACGGTCCGTCTGTAACGAATGCGCACGCGCCGCGCGTCGACGTCGTGCGGCGAAATCAAAATCGACTCGCGCAAATCTCTTGCCGCCACCGAAAACGGTTTATTTTCCGACTCCGCCCCAGCGCCGTCGTCGTCGTCATCGGAGTCATCCGAGTCGTGAATCGCCGTTTCTTGGCCATGAAACGGCTCACGGTGGAAATCCACCTCCACGCCTTGCTCAACCGCATCCAGAATCGCCTCCGCCCTGCGCCACAACAAGTCACCTCTTGCGCGGTTGGGGTAGGCTTGTTTTTTGTTTTTTTTTAAGGAAAGGTCTTGAAAAAAAAACGCCCGCGTCGGCGGCAAACGCAGCGCCTCGTCAAACGCACGCGCGGCGACATCCGGGTTGCCTTCTTCGTGCGCGTCGATACCCCGGGTTGTCAGGTCTGCAAGTTTCGTGAGGTGTGCGCCCAGGGAGGTGATCTTTGGAGGGCACGGTATTTGCGGTACGCCGGAGTTTCTGCGTCCCGCGTTGTCCTTCCCTGCGGCTTGGGAAAAAGCGGTCAGGTTTTCCACGGCGCCTGTCACGTCGCCCACCCGCCACAGCGCGGACGCCAAGACGTAATGAAAATCAGCGTCCAGGGTCAACGTGTTCCGATGGGTATTTTCGTTCCTCCTTTCTTTCCCGTCCGTATCCGTCTTTCTTAGCTTGGCCAACAAATCCAGCGCCCGTTTCGGGGCGCCGCACAGCACGCGCGCCTCCGCCGCGGCAACCACCGCGAGTACCGAGTTCGGGTTTGCGCGTAAAATCTCCTCGCACGCCAGCGTTTGCTCCGCCGCGAGTTCCAAGGTTGGCCACCGGTCCCAATCAGGTAACGGGTTCCTTTGTCCCTCTCGGGCCTCTTGCCGTTGGCGTTCCAAGTCCAAAGAAGCGGTTGTCTTTGCACAAGAGGCTTCCGCCGCGCCTCGAACGGCGAGCTCGCTTTTCGGGTCCAGACGTAACGCGTTTGTGAAATGCACTTGCGCGATCTCGGGTTGTCTCAGTTTCATGCGCGCCTTGCCCGCGCGAAGGGACGCTTGGAAATGGTTGGCGTCTATTTTTAACGCCACTTCCGCGTCTTCCGCCGCGACTTTCCACCGCCCAAGCTTCAACCCACACGCGCTGCGATTGGCGTGGTACCCCGCGCGTCGCGGTTCGAGCCGTGCCGCGTCCGTGTATTGATCGAACGCCTTTTCGTATTGTTTTTTTTTGAACAACTCCATCCCTAAATCATTCGCAGTCTCCGCGCGGACTTCGTCGTACTCGCCGTCTTTCCACCACGGCCGTTCGTATGTTGGACAGGCTTGCTCCACGGCCATCTGGTCTAAGACTTGAGTGCTTTCCCTCATCTTTTGCTCCAGCAAACTGACCTCGGGAGACTCCCGGATCCCCAAGCACTTGGCGCGCCAAACCAGATCCTTCAGTTTCTCTTGGCGCCACGTCACGCCCGCGTCGTTGGGATCGGCACAAGGCCGGACCTCGTGCGGGGGAGGGTCACCTTTCGCCATATGCGCTGGACTCGGCAGGCGTGATGGGAAGGTAACACACACGTGTGCGCTGATGGTGTGCGCTCGAGTGTGGTCAGGAGCCGGGGGCGACGCGACGGTTTTCAGCGGATGAGGAGACGAAACGGCGAAAGGACCCGGGACGGCTTCGAAGAAAATTAGTGTCGGAAAAACAAGCAAGTCGCGCTTGGACGACAGTACTACTCTCTCTCTTCTTCTTCTCGATTACAGCAACGTCGCGGCGAGGGCGAGGCCGTTCAGACCGAGGGCGATGTGCGGAATAATGTGTTTTTTCGTGCAGTGTCCTTTCATCTCCCTTTCCGCGGACTGGGGACCGAGGAAGATCGCCGCCGAGTTTGCGATTGCGAAAATCTTGACGGCCTTTTTGATGTTGCCGGTATCCTTCAGCTCTTTCAGCGCCGCGATTGCGGTGAACAGCCCAAGACCGGCGACGCGGCAAATCAAACGCGCGTGGTTCGTCGGCCTTGGCTGGTCGAAGTTCTCGTCCATGAAAAAGTCGGGAACCAACAGGAACTGCGCCGCGATGACGCCCCAGGCGCCGAGGCCCAGGCTCAGAGCCTGTTGAATGAGGACGAGTTTTTTCTGCGTCGTCAGCAAAAAGGAAAAGTAACTTCGGGAAGCGGATTGATGTGATCGAAGACAACGTTTACGTACCTGCGAGGCTTTGACGTACGTCTCAACCGGGTCCTTCGCCGCGGCTACGAGGCCGATGAACCCGGCGGCGGAAATGAGGTTGCGTTGTTGGGGGGTGGTCATGATGCTTGCGTGGGGATAAGTGGCGACTTGATTGACTCATTGACATAACGAGAGTGATAAAAGTCGGTCCACTTTTTGGTTATTTCTGAATGGAAATCTCCACCAAAGTGAAGCCACAACGCCGCGCGCATACCCACCCACCACCTCCATTCGATGCCCTCTAAATCCGCCAAGCGCGCGCGCCGAAAAGCGCGCGCCGCGCTTACGAGCGATACGCACCACCCCACGTCGCAAGACGCCTTCCCGGGCCTTCCCCTTGACGTCGCCGCTCACATTCTCAATTTGGCAGATCCAAGAGATCTCGCAAGGGTCCGTGCGGTGAGTCGTGGGATGCGCGATGCGGTGGCAGCGACGGGGCGTCAAGCGGTGCCTACTTTTTACCAAGTCTTCGAAGGCGGATACTTAGATTGGCTAACCATGGCAGATGGAGATATTGAGTTAGACGAGTACACATTGTGCATGGCCGCAGCGAACGCCGGTGATCTGAGTATGCTGAAGTGGTTGAACGCGAACGGCTGCCCGTGGGACAAGTGGACGTGGTCGTACGTGGCTATGGGCGGGCACCTCGAGATAATGAAGTGGGCGCGCGCGAGCGGCTGTCCGTGGGACAAATTCTCGTGCTACTCTTGGGCGGAGAATGAACAAAACGAAGACGTGATGGACTGGGTGTGTGCGAACAGTGGGTGCGCGTATTGTGGTATGAGTAGTGGCGACGAGTCAAGTGGTTGAGTGCCCGTACGTGACAAGACGATGGACGAGTAGAGACGAACACCTCCGAGACGAACGCATCCGAATAAATAACAGACGAACAAACCAACTCACGCCGCGACTATTCCCGTGAACGCCCCCAGCTTCACGCCTTTCGTGTTCTCGACGATTTTCCCAATCTCGAGCAACATCGTGCCTTGCTCAAGCGCGAACGCCTGTCCCCCCATTTTCCGCAAGCAGCACTTCACCCCGATCAACACGCCGTGTGGTCCGAGTTGCGACAACGCGCACCACGGCTTTTCACTCGAGTCCATCGGATCAAGAATCACGAGAGGGTGGTTGTGTAGGTACTCCGTGACCAAAGAGCACACCGTTTCCACGGCGTCCATCGAACTCGCGTCCACGCAAAGCACGTGGTCAAAGTACCGCGCGCGTGACAGGGACATGTTGACCAGACCCGCGGAGTGCGAGGAAAGGACGTTGTTTGATACCGTGTGCGGGGTTTTGCCTGTTCCGGTTCGGGTTAGTAAGGTGGTTTTAGTAGCCCCGATACCCATCACCGTACCCATCACCGCCCCGGCTTTGATGTTGTCGCCGACCTGTGATTGTCAACGAAAAGTGTCAGTCTTTCGTAATGTGGCCTGAGCAAACGGTCAGAGGAGTCGGGCCGAACAGTGTTGGGATGGAAATACAATACGTACCTTAAACGTGGGGTTCGTGAGCATCATCAGCCCGGCGATGAAATCGGCGACCAGGTCTTTGAGACCGAGGGAAACCGCTACGCCACCGAACCCCAACAGACCCCACACCGACGAAAGCGTCACCCCCACCGTGTCCAGCCAGAGCAACAGGAATGGAATCGCAATCGCGGTGCGCGCGGTGCTGGCGCCGGTGGTGATGCGCGGCTCCAGCGCCCGGGCGTTTGCGCCCACAGTGTCCACCGCTTCCATCGCACGTAACTTCTGGTTCTTAATCGCGGTGTCCAGAAAGAACCACGCGCACGCCACGTACACGGGCCACGGCAGTTTCCACTGGTGCACCACGCAACCTACCCTGGCGTACAGGAGCTGGAACACAACGCCGCTACCCCCCGTGACCACTAGCAGACGCTGGATAGTTAACGTAAAGTGTCAGTCTTGTATGGGCAAACAGGGAGGCGGGATTTGGGAAACGCGCAACACGTACGTACCGTGAACACCGTGGCGAGCAGCGCTATTTGCGCAGGTACAACAGCCGCTGCGATCCAACTCGTTTCGAAACTCGCCAGCTCTCTTGCTTTTGACCGGAGCTTCCCTCCGAGTTCGGCGTCCGTAACAGAGAAGCTCCTTATTGGGAACAGCGCGCTGACGGATGCGGTGCCGGACACGCGGTGCAGCACCTGCCACGCGTGCCGCGCCAGGGCGGGGAGAAAGCACATTGAAACGGTGAGCACAACCGCTGCGGTGGCGAACTCGGTGACGTTTGCTTCCAGCACACCAGGCAGCGCGTCTAACAACGAGGCCCAGGGCGACACCGCGACGGCGGTCACGACAGCTGCGACAGGGGGGGTGGGTGCGGCAGCAGCGCACACCACCCGGTGGTGTCGTCGTCTGGCTTCGGCGCCAGGCACGCCTCCGGAGCAGTGACCAGGGCGACGGTTGGAAAGTGCAAGTGTTGCGACGCGATTTAACGAAACATCTCGGGTGTCCGCCGCAGATGACACGCAGCGCGGCGCCGCACAGTTTCCGCGCGTTCTCGCGCGCAAGCGACACGCGCCGAACACCCAAAACGGAGTGGGAGCGAGGACGAGCATTTTTACGCCTCGAGTGGGGCACGTCTCCGGTGCGGTGCGAAGCTAACAATGAGATGCTGGATGGGCGGGCGCTTTTCTGGCTGCTGACGATTTCCCGAGATTTTAGACAATGTTACCCGTTTCGGTTGCTCCCAGACTCGGCTCACGGTAGTCCACCCCGCGCACGTGGGGAGACCGCGGAGTGGCGCGAGTCGTCGCGCGCGTACGATGGGCCCACTTCGCGCCCCTGTGAAAGATGAGCAGCCCAATGTAACGGTGGAGACGGGTGTGAGACGTTCGGCGCACCGTGCAGGATTCGACAAAATTGACATCGAAGAGGAGTCAACACAACCTCCGAGCAAGGCTCCGCGTGGGTCCAAAAACGCGCGCAGCCGAGGCGGGGTAAAGCCCGAGGTAAACGCCGAGGTTCAGGTCAAACCCGAGGTCATACCCGGGGTCAAGCCCGAGGTCAAGCCCGAGACTCCTCCAGCGCGGGTGCACTCCCCGACGGAGCAAATTGACCTTACCGCAGATGAGGTGCCAGCCGAGGTGCTACCCACCAATCTCTTCGCGTACGATGATATCTCGCCTATTGACAACGACGTTGGCGAGCTGTTGACTGCGCAGCAGCTCGCCATCGTCAACGCGTCTCGCGCCCCGAACGCGATTCCCGTTAACGGAGAAATCCTGCGCGTCACCGCGGCGGCGGGCACGGGTAAGACCACGACGTTGGTCGAGGTTGGCAAGTGTTTGCGGGTAAGAGGGCACCACCGGGTGTCATACGTCACCTTCAACAAAGCCGCCGCCGCGGACGCCGCGACGCGGTTGGGCCCGGGCGTCGAGTGCCGCACCATACACTCGCTGGCGTTCCACCTGCTTGGGGTGGGTACGTTGGAAAGCGGCGGCGGGTTGCTTGATGATCACGCGCTTCAGAAGTTCGTGATGAAAACGTTCGAGCTGGATATCGAGCGGACGTTCAAACGGGGAGCGCCGACGTTTACACAGAAGCGAACGAGAGCCTTTTGGATTGTCAAGACGCTCGTGAACAACTTCCTTCAATCTGATTTGAGCGAGAAACAGGCCTTCGACATCCGCCACCAGGCCATCGATATGGTTGGTCCATCCGGGCCGTTCAAATCAGCCCTCATCTACTACCCCGCGCTGAAGCATTACAAGGAGTTGGCGGCGGACCCGCAAAAGAAAGGGTCCGAAATCACCGAGTGGGAAGCAAAGGAGTTTTACCGGGACTGCGTCGAGCGGCTATGGAAGATACTTAAGGTGGGCCCGGGAAACTCGGGGAGCGGCAAGTACACGTACGACTCGGTTATGAAGCAGGCGCAGCTTTCGAAGGTTCAAGCCACGACAAGGGCCATTTTGGTGGACGAAAGCCAGGACCTCACCGCGTGTCAGGTTGATTGGATGAAGGGGCAGACTGGGAAGGGTGCCAAGGCCAAGCAGGTTTTTTTCGTCGGAGACGCGGCGCAAACCGTGTACGGCTTCCGAGGCGCGAAGAGCGAACACTTGATGAGTTTGCAAAACACACGGGATTTCGACTTGACGCAGTCGTTCCGGTTCGACGGGAACATCGCCAAGGTGGCGAACGCGATTCTGTTCGCCAAAGCGAACTCGCCGCAGCGCGGAAGCTTCCGCCCCTACAAGGTCTTCGGCGCCGGCGGTGACGCCTCCAATCCGTCCAAGATATTTTGCCACGACGACCCGCCCTTCAACGCCGCCGCGTCGATTTGCCGGTTCATGGACACGTGTGCTGGGCTCGCGAACGCAACAGGCGATAATTCAAACGATACCAAGTCAGTCACGATTCTCGCGTTCACCAACGTCGCGCTTGTCAACGCAGCGCTTCAGCTTTTAGCGGCGCGGCCTGGCATTCGCATCGCGGTTAACGGGGGCGCGAGCGGTGACTCTTCCGGGATGGGAAAGTACCGGAGACTAGTAGACGAGATAGAGCATGTGTACAAGCTGTTTACCGGCGAGGCGACAACCCTTCCAGCCTCGTTCTACGAGTTTGTGGATGACAACAACGCGCCGATTCCGTTTACCGCGGGCGATTCGCCCTTCGATGCGCTGAGGCGGGAAGTGCAGGCGCGAGAAATCAACAAGTACGACCTGCACGTGAATTTGATAACGCTGTACGCTGAACACACGCTGGCGCAACTGGACATGTTCAAACTGAACGTCATAAACGCGAAGGTCAAGCCGGGAAACTGCGACGTTTTGATATCGACGATACACAACGCCAAAGGCGCGGAGTGGCGGAACGTGTTTGTTATGAACGACTTGGCGCAAATGGCGGCGTTTTCCGTGGACGAAAAGAGTGTTGTGAAGGACGAGCGTGACGAGCATGGAGGGTTCCGAAACGCCTCCATCGGCGGCTCGAAAATAAAGGAATACGAAAAAGCGCAGTTCGCGTGGAGCGACAAGGGCAACGAGTTCAACCTGTGGTACGTCGCGGTGACGCGGGCGAAGCAAAACGTATGCGTGCCCCGAAAGTTCGTCGACGTACCCGACGCGTTCGCGTGTTGCTTGGAGCTGGTGCAAAAACCGCGCGTCGTGTCAACGAACGGACGGAGTGACCTTCTTCTTCCTTACGGTGACGAAACTGAAAACGAGGACGCGTTTAAGTCGGTGCCGAGAGTTTCGTACCTGACCCGTCTCGATGCTAAAAAATATAAAGCGAATGCGTACGCCAAACCCGCGCCGCAGCTCTTCGACCCCGCGCAGCTCATGAAAATCATGGATCTTGGAAACGCGATGACGTACTTCATGGGGGGGGCGATGGTGATTTCGCCGGTGTGAGGGGACGTAGAAGGTATGTACAAAGTGAACGAAGTAGCGAAGGATTTGTCGAAGGTAATAGACCCAATATCGAGACCCTTTTTGTTGGAAATATCTGCTCGTGCTCGTGTCGTCTGTGAGCTCGTCGAAGCGTCGCTTTTTTCGTAAAGTGCATCCCCTCGGCCGGTCCGCCCTCCCTCCCCACTCCTCCCCGCACAGCACGCACTTTGGGAACCTACGTCTCTCGCCACTCGGCACACGGAGACGCGTGCGTATCATGTACGCCGCTACGCTCGGCGCGCCTCGTGTGACCGCCACGCTCGGCGCGACACGTCGCGTTCCAGGCTTGGGCCGGATTCCCCAAGCGTCGGCTCGCGCGCTGGTTCCCGTGCGCGCCCTCGGGTCTCTGTCCCAACCCCGCGTTGTCGCGGGCCGGAAGTTTGTGGCGCGCAACAACGATGCGCCCGGTATCCACAGCGCCGCGAGTAAGAGCCCCGCGTCCTGGACAAGGGCCGTACACGCCAAGCGCGGGTCGCAAAATATCAACACCGCGACCGCCCCGAACGGTGCGTGCGTGTTTTTTTCGTGAAAACGATGTGCGCGCGCCGTCTTTTTGCGCGCCACGAGACGCGGTCCCACGGCTTTGACAAAACGCGAATTCCAACAAGCGCGTCATGCATGCGTACCGCAGGCTACCTACAGGCCACGCACCGGCGGATCGAACCACAACCCGACCCGACGACCCGCGCGTCGCGATCGCGTGACACACGGCCATCATATCATCACTTCTTGATTTTTGGGACGAGTCGGTGTCAGATATTCTGGGAAAAAACGCTCATTCGGGGCTTTTTTTTTTGTATTTTTTGGCATTCATGACGAGGTTGGAGTCATGACAATCTGCACACCCGCGCACTCCGGACTCCTCGCTGACCCTACACCCCTAAACCCTGCTTTAAACCCTAAACCATAAACCCCAATACCACTATACTCAGACGTTCCCCGTGTCGTGGACTCCCCAAAGTCTTTGAAGAAAGCGCTTGACGGCGACGCGGAGATTTTATCCATCTGCGTTTTCGGCGCGAGCGGCGACCTCGCGAAGAAAAAGGTGTACCCCGCGATTTTCGCGCTGTTCTACGAAGGCCACCTGCCTGAAGATTTCGTGGTGTTCGGGTACGCGCGGTCGGACATGACCACCGAAACGTTCGTGGACAAGATCCGGTCATCCCTGCCGCGCCGGGTGTCGTCCAAGGTGGACTGCAGCGAATACGTGGAGAAGTTCCTTGCGAAGTGTTTTTACCAAGCCGGGCAGTACGACGACCCAGATGATTTCAAAACCCTGGCTACGGCTATTTCGGAAAAGGAGGCTGGTAAAAGCGCCATGCGCATTTTTTACCTGTCCATCCCGCCGTCGATTTTCGTCCCCGTCGTGCAAAACGCGGCGAGGCACGTCAGTTCGCTTTCGGGGGAAACGCGGGTGATCGTGGAGAAACCGTTTGGCCGGGATTTGGACTCGTCGCGTGAGCTCACGAACGCGCTCGCGGAAGATCTGAAGGAATCCCAGACCTACCGCATCGACCACTACCTCGGGAAAGAACTGGTGGAGAACATCACCGTGCTGCGGTTTTCGAACATCATCTTCTCGCCGTTGTGGTCGCGGACGCACATCCGGAACGTGCAGATTACGTTTTCCGAAAATTTCGGGACGGAAGGGAGGGGCGGGTACTTCGACAACTACGGAATCATCCGAGACGTTGTGCAAAACCACCTTTTACAGGTCATGGCGCTGTTCGCGATGGAGGAGCCCGCGTCACTGGACGCAGAGGACATCCGAGACGAAAAGGTGAAGGTGATCAAGTCAATCCGGCCGATTGACATGGCAAACGTGGTGCTAGGGCAGTACAAAAAAAGCGGCGACGAAACGAAACCGGGTTACCTGGACGACGAAACCGTCCCCCCTGGCTCGCGGTGCGCCACGTTCGCCGCGATGGCGCTTTTTGTGGACAACGCGCGGTGGGACGGGGTTCCTTTTTTAATAAAAGCAGGCAAAGCCCTGCACAAGCGCGAAGCGGAGGTCCGGATCCAGTTCCACCACGCGCCTGGCAACTTGTACAAAAAGCAGCTGGGCGCGACATCGGACATGAACTCGAACGAGTTGATCATTCGGATTCAACCCGACGAGGCTATTTACCTTCGTCTGAACAGCAAAATTCCGGGTTTGGGCATGAGGCTTGACCAGACCGACTTGGATTTACAGTACAAAGCCAAGTTCGGCGCGGGCGAGCTTCCGGATGCGTACGAGCGGCTGATTTTGGACGTCGTGCAAGGCGACAAACGACTGTTCATTCGCAACGACGAACTGGAAGCGGCGTGGAAACTGTTCACCCCCGTGTTGAACCAAATCGAAAACGACAACATCAACCCTGAGCTGTACCCGTACGGATCGCGAGGGCCCATCGGCGCGCACTACCTCGCCTCCAGGTACAACGTTCGGTGGGGTGATACGTACAACTGATGCGCGGGAGGACTGATGAGGAGAGCGAGTACTGCTATTTTGACCACGAGTACTGCTGATGACTGCGAGTACTGCTGATGACTACGAGTACTGCGAGTAGGACTGATTTTCAAAGTAAACAGCGGGGGAGGGAGAAAACGTGGGTCGAGTACCTCGAGACGAGTTGATTTGATGATTGTGATTATAAAAAATGACGATTAAAAGGCACGTCCTTGTCCTTGTCCTTCGCGATGAGCGCTTTTGATACTTTCGCGCTTGATTTTTGTCGCGTCTGCGTCGGGATCACAAAATTAGATCTCGTACAGAACCTTGCCGCGCGATTTGCCGGCCTCGAGGTAGTCGTGGCCCTCCACGGCCTGCTCCAGGGGGAAGCAGCGGTCAACCTGCGGGGGTAAAAGAAAGGAAAAGGTGAGAATGTGTTTTATTGGATTCAGAAGGCGGTACGGTACGGTTACTCGAGAGGGTCGGGAAAATGTTTGGTGACGAGCGCTCCGGGATGCCTCGAACGACTGTTTAAGGCAAGGTTCGCTCATGTGGAAACCACGATTGCGACTGATTTTTTGTCTCATTGACGTCCGCGAAGCGCTCGTCGTGGTGAAATAAAAAGTGACGAAAAAAGAGAGAAAAGACGGGCCCAAAATACGCACCGCCACCTTAAGGTCCCCGCTGTGGATCCACCCGTAGATGTCGTTGGCTCTTTGCAGAAGCTCCTCCCTCGTGACGGTGTAGTCGTTGAGCTTGGGCCTGGTGAGGAACCCTGATTTGTTGATAAGCCGCAGGGGCGGGAACGCGGGCACGGCGCCGCTGGCGTTTCCGAAGGAGACGAAAATCCCGCGGCGCGCGAGCACCTCGATTGAGGTTTCCCACGTCGCCAACCCGATGCCGTCGATAACAGCCTTGACGCCTTCTCCTTTGGTGATTTCCATGACCTTCGGCACCAGGTCCACGGACGAGTAGTCCTCGTACGACGTTCCAGGGGCTTCCTTGTACACGATGAGCTCGTCGACGCCCGTGGCGCGCGCGATGTCTTGTTTTGATTCCGAACAAGTACCGATGACTTTTGAATGTAAAAAAGAAAGTGTCAGTCTTGTTGTAAAGGCAAACAGTCGGCGGGATTTGGTGATGTACAAACATACGTACCTTTGTACCCCCGCAGCTTCGCCATCTGCGCCGCCCACTGGCAGGTTCCACTCCCCGCGCCGTGAATCAACATCCACTCCCCGGGCTGCACCAGCCCCGCGTGCGCGCTGTGCGTGAGGTAGTGCGCGGTCATGCCTTGCACGCCGCACGACACGGCGACGTCCAGGGGTATGGATTCCGGAACGGTGACGCATTTGTTCGCGGGAACGGCGGTGTACTCGGCGTACGTCTGGAACACTGAGCTGTACGCGACCCGGTCGCCAACCTTGACACCCTGCGCCTCCGCTTCAGGCGTAACCGCCGCCACAAAACCGCCCCCCTCCTGGCCCCCGATGAAAGGCAGCTCCCTTTTGTACAACCCGCTGCGGTGGTACGTATCGATGAAGTTGATGCCGCTGTACTTGTTCGCCACGAGCACGCCGCCGGGCGCGAGTTTAGGAACCGGGTAGTCGTGCTCCACCTTCATCACGGAGGACGGGCCGGTTTCGCGCACCACGGCAGCGCGCTGTGTTTGGTTTGGGTGGGACCAGGGTGTGTCAGGGGCGGAAGGTCAGAGGTGTCAGGGGTATCGGGGGGTCGCGGCGGGTGCGTCGTGCCGTGTCTAAGGAAGCACTTCACAAGCCGATGTGCGACAGTGTCGGGGGATTCGGCTGGCGCGGCGGCGGGTGTTTCGGTCGGTGGGGTAGTTCGCGTGCGTACCATGACCTCGGGCACGGACGCGAAGCCGCGGGTGCCGAGCACCTGGCGGGCGACGCGGGATCGGAGGATGGCGGACATGACGCGTGCGCCGATCGCGATCGGGGGAATGACCGAGACCGAGAACCTGGGACGATAGGGTTCTAGCGGCGAAATTTGCCTTGTGTTAACCGCGCAGCATTTGACCGTGACAACCGGTCAGCAAATGAATATTCGACTGAGATATACGATGAAATTTGAATGGTGTTTTCCTGCATTGATGCTGCACAGTCCACAGTAAACACTGGCTTTGTCTCGTCAGAGCCGATGGCGCAGCCGGCCGGGGGCCGGCCTCCGGGCATCGAGGACTTGCGGGTCGAGTCGTTCAAGTTGCGGGTCGATGCGCACGTCAAGCGTGCGGTTTTGCTGAAACGGGAATCGAGCGGCGGTATTGGGCCGGGCACGTCGCCGCTTCCAGATTACGACCGCGTTCCGGTAAGGGTTGCGTCTTGAATCTGAAAACAAGTGCCACGCGAAGACGAGTAGACGAGGAGACGCTACTACGTGACTGTCCAGTGGTGTATCGCGTCATTTTCGCATGATGCCTTCCGACAGTGTATCGCGTCATAAACCCTGAACCCGGACAACCCTGACCGTGACCTAACACACACACCAAACCGCGCCTCCAATCGTCCCACGCAAACAGGATTCGGAAAAGCAAGGGTTGCGCAACTGGTTCCGCCCCGGGCGGGTTTGGATCGGTTCTATCATCATCCCGGGCGGTGACGTGAAAACGCGGTACGTCTTCCAAGTCGTGGAGTGGAACGTCCGGAACACGTGCTGGGTGGTGAGCCACGCCGCGCACGGGGACGAGCAGCTTTGTTATCTAAGGTTGGAGGATGATGAAGTGGGGGCGACGGGTGGTACCAACGCGGGCGCTGGCGTCAAAACTACGTACGCCACCACGGTAACAAACGGAACGCCGCACAAACCCAGCCAGTCTCTGAAGATCTTCTTCAGCGACGCGGAGACGACTTGTGACGGTGTGCTGTCGTCAGACGGAATGATCACGGGAAAGGTCGCGCAGCTGCTTCGCCCGGAACACGACTCGTTCGCGCACGAAGCCACCGCGCGGGATGTTTTCCAGTTGGAACCGGCGGTGGTAAGGGCCTTTCCCACGTTCCACATTCCACATTCCACTGATTGCCCATACCCCGACTGACACTTTCTTCGCTTTTACAATCAGGGCGCTTGCTTCACGCCGATGGTGGAGGCGCGTGTGGCTCGACTCGCGCGCTGGCGCGTGTACAAAAACACAACCCCGGATATCTTCAAAGCCCTGGACGTGATTCAAAAGCCCGTGTTCCGCAAAGAGCGGTTCAAGGAGATGGTTTGCGAGATTCGGAGCGAAACGCGGCTGGTGAGCGTCGCGCCGTTGGTACGTATTTCCCACTGAACACTTTCCGCCTTCCTGATTGCCCATACGAGACTGACACTTTCTTTGGTATCGTATCAGACTGAACAAGACCTCGCCTCGGTGGCCACCGCGCCGCCCGTGTCGCCCACACCGACCGGTCCGTATCTGTGGGCGGCGGGAAGTGCGAGCCTGGATTTCGCGCACTCCAACGACGGCGCTGGCGACTTTGCTCGGGACGGCGAAGGCGGGCCGCGGTACGACGACGACGACGTGGAAACCGTGGACGACGGCGTCGCGGTGGACGCGCGTCACGACCACAGCTTCGAGCACCGTTTAGAGCACCGTTTCGAGCACCCGTACACGAAAAGGACGCCGTACGCCAGCGTCATGAGTCGCGGTTCCCTGGAGATGATGAACATGCGTGGTGCGGAGCGTGACTGGTGGCGTTTGTGGAGGTCTACTTCGTTCGCCACGGAGGCGGAGTGCTGCGCGACGCGTGAGCGCGCGCGGCGTTTGAAAGGAGAAGTTTTTGTGAACCCGTCTCAAAAGAAACGGCGGGTAAAAGACGAACGCAAAGACGGCCGGAAACACGCGCACCACCGAAGCCACGTCCTGTTTCGCAGACAACACGCGCTGTTGTGGCGCACCCTAAACGCGAGCGACATGCCTCCGAACTTGCTCAACGAAGTTGTCGGTGCGCAGGCCCGGGCTTTGCGCCAAAGCGAGTTCCGCCTCAGGGTCGCGTACACGCTCTTCGACGAAGCCCTGCGTGGGTTTGAAAACAGAATCTCGGAGGGTAGTATTGAAAAGAGGTGTTTCTTTGTACCTCCTGGGGGCACCGCGGAGCTGACGAACACGACGCTTCCTGCCGGGGTATCGTTCGCGAACACGTGCATGGACCCTTGTACGATTTGCGGCGACTGCGTTTGCGCTGGGGAAAGCGTTTGCGCGCTTGATTGCGGCCACCTGTTCCACGCCGACTGCGTCAAGCCCTGGCTGCATGACAACCCGTGTTGCCCCAATTGCAGGGGTGAGGTGACGGAGGATGTCGAACCGGGCGATGCGCACGCGGCGGGGGGTGACGAAGACGGGGCTCTGAACGATGAGGACAACGACGAGTCCGAGATGGACTACGGCAGCGACGCGGCGGGCGACGACCACGACATGGACTCAGATTTCGACCACGACCACGACGGCATGAACCCGTTCGGTATGAGCGTTTTTGACCATATGATGAGGGCGCTTTCGGGGGAAGGCAGTGGCCATGCCCGGGGGTTCCCCATGCCCGTACCGCAACAGCCGTTCTGGGGCGAGGAGGAGGACGAGGATGAAGAGGAATACGACACTGAGGACGACTCCGAAAACGGTTTCGGCGTCGACGACGGGGAGGACGATTCCGATGACGAAACGAGTGACATGGACGACGACGCGATTCCAGATCTCGTCGCGTCCTCCGATGACGACGAAGACGCCCCTCCGGATCTGATTGGCGAATCAAGCGCGTCCGAGGACGAAGGATAGGGGTGGAGGTAAAAAAAAGGACCTCGCGAAAAAGAAAATGTACTTTTGACTTTTACCGTATCTCCGGTACAGCTTACCGTATCTCCTCCACATCCCTCGGTTCCGCCTGAACCCCGCTATCCCCGCCCGTTTCCTTCACCTCGATCCACCGTGAGAAGTACTCTGTGGACCGCAGGGAGTGGTGCCACAGGGTCTGGCCTACGAAGTCCTCCGCGCGTCGCTTTTCAAGCACGGTTCTCGGTTTCACTAAACCCTTTTTCAACGCCTGCGAAGACCGCGCGCGCTCCAAAGGCAAATCGCCGTCCGTCTCGAACAGCCCCTCCATTTCTCGTCGCACCGTGTCTAGGTTCTTTTCGTGCGGGAACAAAATTTTGACCAACTCCCTACCCCTGCGTCTCGTCGCCTCCCACGCCGCAGAGTCCTCGTGAAGCGCCACCGCGTCCCTCGCGAAACCGGCGGCGTCCAGCGAACGCCAAGAACCGCCCCAGGTTTCGTTTTCGTTTTTTTCCTTTTCGGGATCACTCTTTTTTTCGGTATCAGAATCAGAATCGTCTTCACTCTCGGTCCACAATTTGTCCACCCCGGGCACCATCCCCTCCGCGCCAATCGGCGTGGTCACCACCGGCACGCCGTGCATCCACGCGTCCACTATTTTGCCTTTGATCCCCGCGCCGAATCGAAGCGGCGCAAGGAGGACTCGCGCGTCGGCCATCGCGGACTCGATGCTCTCCGCGAAACCTAGCACGTGAAAGCCCTCGGTTTTCGAGTGCAGCTGTTTCACCGCCTCCGTGGGGTACGACCCGTAAACCCGCATCGTCGCGTCCGGCAGCTCACTTCGAATCAACGGCCACACCTCAAATCGTAGCCACCGCACGCCATCCACGTTGGGGGGGTGGTAAAACGTGCCGATGGTGGTGAACCCTGACCTTTGGCGGAAGGAATTTCCGGTGTCACTGTTTTTTTGCAGCTCGCCTTCGTCGCAGAAAAACGACGCCAGCGCGAGTTTCGAAATAGGCACCCCGAACGTCTCGCGCATCATCCGCAGCTCCACGGGCGAGCACACCAAGGTCAGGTCACTCCGAAGCACTGACGCGAGCTCTCTTGATAAATACGGATCCCCCGCGACGGGGACGGCGGCGAGCGACGCGCGGACCGCGCGCGTTGAGTTTGACGTTTGAAAAAGAGTTTCATTTTCAGTTTTCTGACCCGCCAAACACTCCTTCACCGCCGCTTGTCGCGCGTACCGCAGCGAGTGCAGGTCCTGCATGTCCAGAATTCTCGCCGCGTTTGGTCGGGCCGCTTTGACGCGATACGAAAACGCCTCTTCCGCGGTGAACCTGTCGAAAACAACGCAATCCGCGTTTGATTCATGTAACGCTTGTTCGAAGTCGCCGCCGCGGTTGGGCAACACGCAGTGCACCGTCACCTCGGATTGCTGCAACGAAGCCGTGTGTGCGTTCGGCTTGGCGCACGCCAGGAAGTGCACCTGCCATCCCCAGTCCGCGAACGCTCGTAACAGCGAGTGCGTGCGCACGCCTGCGGCGCTGCTGCTCGCCTCGGGCCACAGGAAGCTGACGAACAGCACCGAACGTTTAGGTGTGGGTGCGGAGAGCGCTGATGATTTCGTTTCGGCCGAGGCGGCGGTGATGGTGCGATGCGCGTTTCGGGCAAACACCGGGTTCGCCAAACGCCGAGGCGGGCTTCCGTGGTGACGCCGACAGGGCGCCGCCGCAACGGACACGCCGCCGCACAGAAACGACGCCGCGGTGGCGCGCATGGCGTCGACCCGGGACGCCGGGAAAGGCGCGCGCGCAGCCGAGTGTGACACTCGACAGTCGACACATCTGTCGTGGCTTCGAGTGCGAAAAAAAAAACTGCGTGGCATAAACAAGTATTCGCCCACTGGCCTTGGACGGGTAATCAGTCGCGCGGCGCGCGCGCTCGGGGTCTCGTCGGGGATGGCGGCGAGGCGTCTTGTCGTGCGGCTCTTCGGAGATACCGTGCGCTACGCCGAGGCGCTGGAGCTCCAGGTTCGTCCTTTATTACCACTAAAGTGCCCTTCATCCAAGCGCCCGCCGAGGTGCCCACTCCCAACGACCGCTGACACCTCATCTCCCTCCTCGCGAAACGCAGGAGTCCATCGCCGCCGCGCGTCGCGCCGGAACCGTCGCCGACACGCTTCTGGTGCTCCAGGTTTGTGGTTTCCCACCAAACGCAACGTGTAAACATGCGGCACCCCACTCCCCACGGACCACAAAGCCTGACCGAAAACCACCCGGGCTATCTTCCACACTTTCTTTTCTTTCCGCAGCACGACCACGTGTTCACGATCGGCAAGCGTCCGAACGCGCACAACATTTTGAGTGACCCTTTTTTGCTCACGGCCCTGGACGTTGAGGTCCACCGATCGCGACGGGGGGGGGACGTTACGTACCACGGCCCGGGGCAGACGATTCTGTACCCAATAGTGAACCTGCGAGCGTTGGGCGTGGGCGCGAGGCGGTACGTGGAAACGTTGGAGGACGTCATGGTCGAGACATGCGCTGGTTTCGGAATAGACGCCACGGGAAGGATTCCGGGGATGACCGGGACCTGGGTCGGGGACAAAAAAATAGGCGCGGTGGGGGTGCAAATCGCGGGAGGCGTCACCACGCACGGCCTAGCGTTCAACGTCCGGCCTGACTTGGAATATTTCAAACACATCGTGCCGTGCGGTTTACGCGGAAAACGCCCGACGAGTTTGGCCAAGGAAATGGAAAGGAAAAGACTTTTGTGTTTGAAACCAAACACAGAAGAAGCCGTCGCGGGTATTACCGCAGGTAGAGCAGAGGTGGAAGCGAAGCTCGTCACAGCCTTCATGCAGAGGTTCGGGTACGACGACGTTTCAATGCACCGCGAGTAGAGGGGCGAGCGGGACGCGTAAAAATTATCATGCGAAGAAAAAAGCTCTGAAAAAAGCCACGTCTCTGGTCCACGTCGTCCCGAGATATTGCACATTCCGTTCTCATTTAAATCAACGTGGTCACGCACAACACCCCGCGCGTGACCCTCGTTGGAACCCAAACCTGTGACGACCCCGTGGCCTTAAACATTGTGTGTGTTGCGAATGGTGACCCGGCGGTGGCGCGTGCGTTTCGTGTGTTAGTTCCGCGAACGACGGCTCGAACCAGCCGGTCGAACGCGGAGTCGAACGCATTTGCGTTCGAGTCGAACCGTCCGAGCCCCTAACAGTCGCGCGTCAAGCCTTCGCCGCCTCCGTCACCGCGGGCGCTGTTCTGTGATGCACCGCGGGGCTTCGGGCGACCGCGAGCCCCACCAGGGCAGCTCTTTCCCGACCGAAGACGGCGCTCGCGAGATGGAACTCGGCGAGGCCAAAACCGGCCGCGCCTCGCCGCCACTGGCCTTGGACGCTGAGGGAAATGCGGAAAATGAAGCGCGCGCGGTGTCCTCCGCAGGGACGAGCGGGGCCCCGCGGGACTCAGCGGACGCTCGGGAGGACATCCCGTGGTCGGTTGGTGACCCGACGCAACGGGTACGCACCCCTCACCGCGATCCCCCGACACGGCGACCGACCATCCCACCCGTCCTCGCCCCGCCCCGGCCCGCATGTACCGAACGGGAAGACCGTTGGCGTTTTCGGGGAAAACGCCGAATGCGGGCTTCGCGGTGACGCGGATAAAGCGATCCGAACTGACAAACCGTTTTTTTCTTCACCGCAGTCCCCCGCCGCGCCGACCCCCCTGCGCAAGCTCACCACCACCAAACTGATCGACGTGTACAAGCGCATAAACCGCGGTTTCTACGAGCGCCGGCGGTCACAGAGGTTCTCGCGGTCCAGCGCGAGGTCCGCGGAGTCGGAGGATTCACGCAGTTTGCAGACGTCTTCGTCGTCGCGCGCCCGGCCGGCGTCGTGGTCGAAAGACGCGCCGCCGCCGGGGCGCGACCGCCGACACTCCCATTCCTCGGGTGGGTTTTTCGAGCGCAGGGAAGGTGACCCCGCTCACGGTGTACCGTCTGTGGGAGGTACTTTTGGAAGCCGGGAAGGTGACCTCCCTTACGGTTTACAGCTTCCGGGTAGTAACTGGTCTATACACTCGGAGCGCCGCGGAGGTAACAAAGGCAGCGCCTCGAGCACGGTTTCTTTGTCCGGGTCCGGTTTCGTAGCGACTGTGGGCGATTCAGTCGACCACCGCCCAACGGACGCGCGGGACATTCTGCACGACCGGTACGTCGTGGGGCGGGTTATCGGCGCCGGTGCGTTCGCCAGGGTGGTGGTGGGGTACGACATCGTGACTGATACGCGCGTGGCGATCAAAATAATCCGGAAAACGCACAAAAAAAACGCGCAAAACGTGCAAAGGCGGGAAATCGAGGTGCTGCGCGTGCTCGGGGGGGGCGGCGGTTCTCGGGGTGATGTCAACACCACCGACGACACCGACGGCTTCCTGTCACGCAGAACCGGCCACCCCAACGTCGTCACGCTTCTGGACTCGTTCACCACGCAGCGGGAAGGCGCGGACGTGGGGAAGGTTTTCGCCGGAAACGGGAAGGACCAGGATTTCGCAAAAAACCAACTCGAAAAAAACGACGAAAAAGCCGACGCCGACAACCGCGCCGGGTTCCGGTGTTTGGTGTTCGAGTTGTTGTCGCACTCGCTTTACGACGTGTTGCGGGCGACGAGCTTCGCGGGCGTGAGCTTGTGTCTTGTTCGGAAGTTCTCACGACAAATGCTCAGCGCGCTGAGTTACCTGAAAAGCCACGGCGTGGTGCATCTTGATTTGAAACCGGAAAACGTGCTGCTTTGCGCCACCGACCGAAGCGCGGTGAAGCTCGTGGACTTTGGAAGCAGTTGTTGGCAACACGAAAGCGAGCAAGTCACGTACGCGCAGAGCCGGTACTACAGGGCGGTGGAGGTGTTGCTAGGGTTGCCGTACGGCTGCGCGGTTGATATGTGGAGTTTGGGGTGTATCATGGTGGAGCTGCACGGAGGAAAGCCGTTGTTCCCCGGACGCGACGAGGCGGACCAGCTTTCGAAAATCGTGGAAACGCTCGGGCCGGTGCCACTCGGGATGCTCGCGAAAAGCGAACGGCCGGCCGCCATGTACAAAGACAGTGTGTCTGGAAACGCGGAAGACGAACGCAATGACAACAGCAACATAGCCACGAGGCCGCTACGCACGGTCCTAGCACACGCCGCGCGCGCGTTCGATTCCCGGCGAAGGCGGAGAAACGGTTTCGTCGACGACGCGGCAGACGGAGATGGAAATCACGACGCGGACGCCGCGGCGACGTCTCTTTCCACGCTCGGGCTCGGTTCGAAACCTAACGACCTAGATACCCCGGAACCGGACCTCCCCGATAACCTCACGGAAGTCGCCCTGTTTTGCGATTTAGTGGAACGCGTGATGTTGTACGACCCGACCGAACGGTTGACGCCGGAAAAGGCGCTGGAGCACCCGTTTTTTGGCGATTCGAAAAATGCCAAAACTCGCGAAGACGACGAAAACGCGGGGCCCGAGATGGACGTCGACCACGAAATGCTGCTGTTCGGTTTAGCAAGCACGGATGTTTGACAGTAGTGAGTTGTTGTGGGGGTGCGCTTAGAGCTCAAATTTAGTGAGTCCAAGGCGTCGCGTGTAATTATATATAGAAGAATTGCGACGTCCTTTGGTGTCTTGTCACAGATTTCTTCTCACTCATCAAAATCTGATTATGATGACTCTTCCCACCACTCTTCGCCGCGCTGCCGCGATGGCGGCGGCGTGTCGCGCGTTCGCGCGGCGCGCGTGTTGGCGCCGCGCACTGAGCAGCGCCGGGTCGTCGCCCGTACCGGAGACGATGTCTTATTTGCGTGACCTGCGTAGTGGCTCGGAAATGTTTCTCGGGCGCCGCGCCTTCAGCAGCGTGGGCTCGGCGGTCGTTCCGGAGACAATGTCGTATCTTCGTGACCTCCAGAGCGGCTCGGAAGTTTACCTCGTCGGCACCGCACACATCTCGAAACAGAGTGCGGATGAGGTGCGAGCTGTGATTAGCTCCGTCAAGCCCGATATCGTGTTCGTGGAGCTTTGCGCTGCGCGAGCGGAGGCGATGCGTGCACGCACAGGAAATGATTCGCCAAACAGCGATGATTCGCTTCCCGAACCCGTGCGTCAGCTGCTAAAGTCCTTCGGCGGCCCGGGCGATTTCGGAGAGAAACTGATAGGCGCGACACTAAAAGCGGTGTACGCGGCGCTCAAACAGTTCCACGGCTTGGACCCTGGTTTGGAATTCAAAGTAGCGATGGACGAGGCTGATGAAATAAACGCGAGGTTAGTGCTAGGCGACCGCGACCAGGACAAAACCATCACCGCGTTGAGAAACGCTATTGACATGAATGACGTGTTCAAGATGATCACGGGAAGCGGCGGCGTGGACCCTGACACACTGGACCCCGAGCTCGCGGAACTGTTCAAAAAAGCGGACTGGAGGGACCCCGCGGCTGCGGTGGAGACGCTGAAAACACGAAAAGCAGCGGGCGCGATGGCGCAATTGTTGCGGACACAGTTTCCAAAAATAGCAAGCGCGATGCTGGACCAGAGGGACGATATCATGACGAACGGGTTACTAACCGCGGCGCGCGAGAAAGGCGGACCCTCGAAAATCGTCGCCGTCGTGGGGATGGCGCACATGGACGGAATCGAGGAGAGGTGGGAAAAAGCACAGGGCAGCGGGGGAGGCGTGACGCGAATTTCGGGAGGCTAGGGAGGATTGCAGGGTAATGCTGCTAAAGTAGGATGGCACTGTAATGCTGCTAGACTGGTGTAATAAAAGAATAGACATAGAATTACCGGCTTGCTTTTTTCGAGGAGCTGCTCTTCTTGCCTGATCGATCCTTTCCCTTGCTCGCGCTTCCCTTGTTGTCCTTCTTGTCCTTTTTCTCCTTCGCCGGCGTCTCAAAGTCCTCGCCTTTCTCCCCGGCTTTGCGCTTCACGCTGAGCAACCCGGATTTGGGAACCTGTTTACCACCCACCAAAGCGTCGCTCCAGTCCGATTCCTGGCCCGCGATGGCGTACCGCTCCAAGCCCGCTTCCTGCGATGGCAATTTGGAAGACGGAAGCAGAAGTCAGAAAACGCAAAACGAAAAAGAAAAACCGAAAACAAACGAACTTGTAAATAACAGATCAGGAGTCATAGAAACGAAAAAAAAAACCCGTCCCGTCCCCGGCAGCGCACGGCTCGGTAAGAACGCAGCGTATCAAAATAATCAGTATGGATGATCATATACCTGGTTGAAACGACTCGTCATTGCTGTGCGTTGGAGGTGGGAGGATGGTTCTAAAAAAGCCGGGCGAGTTTTGGGAAACGCGGTTTTCGGGAAACCGCGAAACTCGAAAAAAAGAAATTGCGAAACTCGCGAAGTTTCCAAAAGCGTAAAACCAAACGCACCTCTAAAAGTTCCTTTTGCTTCAAGCGCATGGTTTCGTTTGCTTTGTTCGCGCTGTGGTGGGAGAATGGGGGTGGCGATGTCAGTGGTTGAAAGCGTTTAACTAAGCGAGTATCCAAGGGTTTAACCTGAGCAAGCATCCAAGGGTTAAACCTGAGCAAGCATGGAAGGGTTAACCTACGCAAGCATCGAAGCATAAAAAAAGAAATTAATAACGCTCGACGGATCAGTCCTGTTGAGCATAGGAAACCATCACGGGTCGCGCGCGTGCGCGGACTTATAACCCCGAATACACGGTGGCGTCCGCGGACGCGTTTTCTGGTGAACGAAGTCCTGGTTGTATCCATCACTTCCGACGAACGTTGTTCGGGTTGTTTTTCAAACGATTCAAAGTGTTCAAAGAACTCTGAAGGTGAAAAAATAAAAACCAAAAAAATCCACATTTTAAGAAAAAGAAAACCTGCACGTACCCGTCCTCCAAGTCTTCGTCCAGGCCAATTTCGTGCGGGTTCAGGTTCCGTCCCAGTTTGTTTTCGCTGGGCATCTCCGCCTCGACTTCCCGTGTTTTTCCCGCGCGCAACGCGGCGTGCATTTTCCGCACGGCTTTGTTGAAAAGCGCCATGACTTGCGGCGTCGGTAACCCGAGCTCTTTCGCCGCGTCGTCCATCTCTTTGTGCTGTAAACCGATCGTCAGCACGATTGCGGTTTGCGCGTAGGACATGGTGGCTGGTATTTTGGCCCCGAAGTACGCCCTGGCGAGGGGCGGAATCAAATCCGCGACGAGGTGGTGGTCCACCAAACTCTGGGAGTACTTCTCCAGCCGCCGCAAGTCGAACGGCGTGATGCAATCGCCGTTCGCGCGCGACACCGCGCCGAAGGAGCACCCGTTCGCCCTCGATTCGTCGTCGAAATCCACCTTCGGCGCGAGCACCGCCAGCGCCAGCCCGGGCGGGAGGTCCCGAAAAGCCCCTCCTAGTAATCCCGTGAACCGCTGCTTGAAGTCCTCGTTGAACAACGTAAGCCACGCAGGGTTTGTGGAGATACCGGATGAATCGTCGTCATCGCCGGTGTCTAGCTTACGAATCAAAACGCACGAGTGCTCGCCCGTGACGTCTGATTTCGTTTGCCGCAAATAAACCGGGTGGTACCCCTGTCTGGTCCAGAACTTGTACAGTTGTTGTGTCAAGCCAAACGCGGAGGCGATCCAGTGACACTTCTCCGGCCTTTTCTCGCCTAGCGGCGAGAGCAAAGGAGGCAGCGCGGCTCTTGGTTTAATGACCTCACCGAGCAATCCTCCGTCGGGCTTGGTGACGTTCGTTTTGTACGTCACGGTGTCGGAGGGAAGCACGTCCGTTTCGGTCAAGTCGTGCAGCTTCCCTTCGTAGTACGCGTGTAGTTGTTGCAGCGCCCGAGTGCCGTATCCTTGTCGTGGCAAATCCGGGTGCGTCGCGATCCTCACGACCCTCACCCCACTCAGCATGGGGAAATCCGGGTCCTGGAACTGCGTCGCCACGGTCCACGGAACCAAGTCGCCGTTCGGGGAGTCGCCTTTGCTCAGCGCCGCGCTGGCGCTCCCCTTGGAAATCGCGCCCTCCAGCGCGCACTGCGCGACGCAAAGAATCTCGGGAAGGGCGTTTTTTGTTTCGTCAACCGGCGCGAGTAACACGAACAGCCGGTGCGCAGGCGCATCCGCCATGAGCTGCAAGTCGTTCGGGGTGTTTTTGTAGTGCGAGCTGATGTACAGGCTCATCATGCGCTTCAGAAAAAGCTCGCTCGCTTTGTGCGCGCTGAACAGGGTGTCCCGGTTGACTTCGAACAAATCGCAAGCGCCGGGCGGGGGAAGCGCGCCGAGCAAAGGCGGTGTCGCGTCCGCGGCGTCGAGACAAAGCAACCCGTTGAGCCACGCCTCCACGCGGTCGCCGAAGGAGTACCGACACGGCTCCGCGAGCGAAACTTCCCTGAGCAACCTGGCGCCTGACGCGTTGTTGGAACCGCCCGACCCGCCGCCGCCCACCACTCCGCGCGACGCGTCTTTGCGCAGGTTGGAAATCAGCTTCAGCGAAAGCGCCCGTCCCGTGCCTTCATACCCGTTCACGGTGCTGCACAGGAACACCAGGTACGGCCCTAAAAGTTTTTGCACCACGGGAAGGGGAATCGCGGCGGCTTCGTCAATAACCAACAACTCCGCCTGCGTCGCGCGCTCGTGGTGTTGCGGCAGGATGTACTGAATCGTCTGCCTGTGATTTCGCGTGACGTTGATGCGCACGATGGCCTTACCAAACGCCGGGTTGCTGGATTCAACGAGGTCATAATCCAAGTGTTCCTTGTACCCCAACGCGTCGAAGCCTTTCAGCACAAAGGAAAAGAACGTCCCCAGGTTTTCGGGCGACGGCGACGTGACGAACACGTTGGCATATCCCATCCCGATCGCGCCCGCCACGGCGAGGCCCATGGCGGCGGATTTCCCGCGCCCGCGCGCCGCGGTGAGCGCGACGGTGCTCCGTAACGTTTTTTCGCTCGCCGCGTCTAGAAAAGTAACAACCGCCTTGGCCTGGTCCAGGGTTTTGCAACACGAAACGAGCGGCCCCGCGGGTTCCGTTTCTTGAAGCGATTCTTTGTCCGTTTTGCCAGAAAAGTGTCAGGGCCTTGTATGGTCAAACAAGTCGTCTATAATTTGGGAAAGGCGCCATCCATACTTACCTTTTAGATCTTTCAAGTCGGATGGGTCGGTCAGGCCCGCGATCTCGCCGCCCACGGACTGGATATCCCGCACGTGCGTCGATATCGGCAAAATGTTAAGCTCGTCGTCCTGAGATTGTAAAAATAAATGTCAGTCTCGTATGGGCATTCAGTCGGCGGAATGTGGTTATTGGGAAATACTTACCATCATGATGCACGTGGGACAGCCGCCCAGGCTCAGGATGAACCGCTCGTTGAACCTTCCAGTGACGTTTTGGTGGGACTCGGTTCTGAACCTCGCGTGCACGTCCATGGTGAGCGTGTACAGCTGCGAAAGGGATTCCAGATTGCTCAACAGAAGCACGATGATGCCCCCGCCCTCCACGGTTTCCACGGTCCGCGCGAGCAGGTTGGGGGTAAGGGCTTCGAAATCCTGAAGCACGGCCATCCCGTACGTGTTACCAAGGATCTTCTGCGTGTCCGCGTAGTACGTGTATTTAATATCCGTGGACGCCACAAACAGCGAAAACGGATCTTCGTTTTCGGGGTCCATCAGACCCCGGCTGACCATCTTCTTGATCTGCTTGACCCTTTTTTTTTTGTGGCTCGAGAGGTACAGCTCCTTCTTGTAACACCAAAGCACGTTGGGCCGTGATTTCACCACGGCTTTGGAAAGCATGTAATGAAGGTTAACAACCTGCTCGCGCGCGCGATCGCCAACCACCACGAACAAAGTCCGCTCGTTGAGTTTCACCCCATTTTCAACCAGGGTCCGGATGCGGGAATCGACCTTCTTACGCATCTTGTGCCTCGCCGTCCCCTCTCCTCGACTTGTGCCTCGCCGTCCCCTCTCTTCGACGTGCCCTCCTCCGCACCTCCGCGTGAGCGAGTCTAAACACGCGGTGACCCTGGGACCGGTCGACTCGCCGCGCGCCCAGTTGTGACGGTAGGAACCGGGAAGGAACGCTAAAGCCGCCGACAAAAAGAAAAGCGCCGCCGCCGTCCCGAGGGTAAAAACGGGGCTTGTTTGTTAATAAGGGCACACCAAGTCACCCTCCTTTACTCGTCCGCGCGCGTTGCCCGCGGTACGAGTCGTACCGGCGACCGTTCCCCCTCCTCCTCGTCGCCATGGGCAAGTCCTCCAAGGACAAAAGAGACATCTACTACCGCAAAGCCAAGGAGGAGGGATGGCGAGCGCGTTCCGCGTTTAAGCTTTTACAGATCGACGACAGCTTCGACATCTTCAGCGGGGTGAAAAACGTGGTTGATTTGTGCGCCGCGCCTGGAAGCTGGAGCCAAGTGCTTTCGCGAAAGGTGTATTTGCCCGCCCGTGACTCTGGGGTTCATCACGACGACCTACCGAAAATAGTCGCCATCGACCTACAACCCATGGCCCCTATTGAAGGCGTGGTGCAGCTGCAAGGCGACATCACTTCTTTGTCAAAAGTGAATGAGATTTTAGCGCATTTCGAGGTACGGCGGCCGTAGGAGCTTTTCCAAATCCTGACACACTGTTTACGGACCCTCTTTGAGTGCACTACTTGTGATGTATGTAGCATTGCCAGTACTCGTGATGTACGTAGTACTGTACACTACTAGTAACGTTTACCAGTACTGGCAACTGTTACGAACCCACACTCGCCGACTCAAGCCTGACCTTTTTCTTTTCCAACAGGGAAAACACGCGGATTTGATTGTCAGCGACGGCGCGCCCGACGTGACGGGGCTTCACGACATGGACGAGTTCATGCAGGCGCAGTTGATTTTGGCCGGCTTAACTGTTGCTACGCACATTCTGGCACCGGGAGGGTCATACGTGGCGAAGATTTTTCGGGGAAAGGACATCGGGTTGTTATACGCGCAGCTGAAACTTTTCTTCACCGAAGTGACCTGCGCCAAGCCTAAGTCCAGCCGGAACAGCTCCATCGAAGCGTTCGTGGTGTGCCAGAACTACCGCCCCCCTGCTGGGTTCGAACCCGGGCTGTTGAGAAAGGTGCTGGAACAACGAGCGAGTGGTATGCTGCGCGAGGATTTTTCCGCCAGTGGGCAAACAGTCTTAGGGACGAACGGTTGGCCCAACGAAACAATCGTGCCGTTTGTGGCGTGCGGCGACTTGAGCGGGTACGACGCGGACATGTCGTACGACCTGAACACGGATTTGCGAAACGACCACGGCGCCGGCGCCGTCGACGAAAAAAAACAGACTAAAAGCGCATACACGCACCTCCCCCCGGTCGCGCCGCCCATCGCGCCGCCGTACAAAACCGCCATCGCGAGGGAGCGGGAACGCGCGGAGATGCGGAGTGTCAGGGGGTAGTATTGTAATGCAGAATGGTGGACTTGACTGATGTGAATTTCTCTTGTCTCCTTTTTTTTTTCGGTCCCACAGATGCCACTACCCGAGTACAGTAGATCTCTTCTCATCATCAGTCGGTGTCGCGCGCCATGTCTGCTGAGGAGGTGAAAGATTCCGGGCGGTCGTTCGGGGGTTTGTTGGCGACATCCACGTTCATCTCGCACGCGAGGGGCGGGGGGGTACAGAGGTTGAACAAAGACAGCGCCCCCGCGTCCGCGGGGACGCAGCCGGCAGATAGTACTGGGAAGAAAGTACATCTCGGCGCCGGGTATTCGCAGATGGACTGGATGCGATTGACGAAAACACAGAATGACCTCGCGGGGGTGGCCGGGGCATCCACGAAACGCAAAGTCACGTTGGAAGAGGTGAAACAGCACAACCGCATTGACGACTGCTGGACCGTGCTCCGGGGCAAGGTGTACAACCTCACGCCTTATGTCAATTTCCATCCCGGGGGGGACAAAATTCTAAAAGCCATCATTGCACGGGACTGCACGAATCAGTTCGATAAGTACCACAAGTGGGTAAACGGCGAGTACATGTTGGAGAAGTGCAAAGTCGGGGTGCTTGATACGCACGTGCCGTCCGGAAGCGACGACGACGAGGAGGAGGAGGAGGAGGAATTCTCGTTCCGATGAGCGCGTGGGGGTTGTTTACTTGTAGATTTTAGGTTGACACGTCGTCTCGAGCGAAGAAACATCACCAGTTCATACTCGCGCCCAGCGATCCCTTGGCTCTGTTTTGCTTTTGTACGTAATTTTTTTCTTGCAGATCCAGGTCATACGCGCGAATGACCGGACACGTAGCCTCGCCGATACCCCGTTTTACGGATTCAGGCCCCGCGATGTACCCGAACGCGGTTTCCTCGTCGTCCGAATTCTCAAAAACAACCTTCATCTCGATTCTTTCGTACATCCCGACGGCAACGCCTTCCAACAAATCCAAAGATGCGAGGCCTTCGTGGTCCACTTCCCACAGCTCTCCCGTGACTTGCGTCAATTCGGTCCCTTTCGTGTCACCCGGAGTCACAGGTACGGTGCGCCGCATCAGGTACGGTATGCCGTACTCGCCGAGCACCAAACGATGCGGGAGTTTTGTTTTCACAGCTGCCACGAATCGACCTTCGCTTTCCTGCAAAACGCGATGGTTGTGGAAACCTTTCTTCAACGTGCCGTACACGAACACGCGGTGAGGGGTGGCGCCTGCGGCACTTACGCGAGCCGAGACCACCACCGCGGGCATCGCGACCGCAAAGCTCGCCGCCATTCGGTGTGCACGACCCAAGTGCGCATTCGTCCATTCGCTTTCGGGACTTTTCAAGTTTTCATCCACGAAAACGAAACCAAAACTGCCACGTCGACCTTCTGACCGAGGCATCAGTGTGCTCCGACGCGCGGCAATGTCGGCGGGTAGCTCTTACCAGGCGGCGGCAAGGACCTCTGGGGCGCTCTCGTTTCGTCGTCGCGATGGCGCACGCGACGTCTGTCGCGCCACACCCACTGCATCAATCGCGCGCCGCGGCATCACCACTACGACGAAAGGCGCCGCGCGCGAGGTTTCGTTGGATGAGCTCCACCAGCAATCCTTGGAGGCGTGCGGGTGGAGGGAGCTTTGTGAGCACTTGAGCGAGTACGCGTCGACTCGGCTGGGGCAAGAGCTTTGTAGACAAGGTACGCTCCCCACGAGCGGTCCGTGGGAAAGCGAGCAGTTGCTTGACGAAACGGAAGCGGCGATGCGCATGGAGAGTTATCACGGGACGAGTTTGGATTTCGGCGGCGTGATGAGCGCGGAGGTCCGACGCGCGCTGTTTAAAGCCGAGAAGTTCGCGTCCCTGGGCGGGGACGAGCTCGCGGCGATGATGGCGTTTATAGCTGCGGCGACCAGGCTGGTGAAAACAGTAGAGGGCGTGAAGGAAAACGGCGCGCCGCCGCCAGATCTGCAGCCGCTGCGAAACGTCACGCAAAGCGCGGTGACGCACCCGGAGGTGGCGGATAAAATACGTGCGTGCGTTGATGACCAAGGCGGATTTAAGGATGGCGCGTCGCCTGAGTTGCGACGCGCACGTTCGCAGCGCAGTGCTGCGGAAGCGAAGCTTCGACGAGCGCTGCAAAGCTCAACCGGAACTGTCACCACGCACCAAGGGCGGTTCGTCCTGGCGGTCACGCCGCCCGCGCCGCCCGGCGCGCTCGTCGTGGGCGTCGCCGCCGGTGGAGGTTTAGTGTTAATCGAACCCCCAGGCGTGGTGCTTTTAAACGGCACCCTGGCGCAGTGCATGGACGCGGAGGAAACCGCGATTGATGGGATTCGAAGGAAACTCACAAACGACGTCGCGTCGGTGGTGCGGGATTTGTTCGCCGCGCTTGAGGTGGTCACGAAGCTGGACGCCATCGCGGCGAGAGGGCGACACGCCGTGGCGCTCAACGCGGTGCGCCCCCGGTTCGTGGCGCCGCCGCACGCGACGGGGATTTACAGCTACGACAGCTACGGTGGTGACACTGATACCGACGCGGCGGCGCGAAAAGCGCGGGAGGCTGAGAAAAACGCCATGTTCCCCACCCTCAACAGCGGCGGATATAGTAATGCCGGAGTACCTCCAAATTTTCACGAAACCGGGCCCGAAACCGAAGCCGGGGACGAAAAGAAAGCACTGCTCGTGGAGCTCGCGGGGTTGCGGCAGCCCGTGCTGGAGTGCCAGGCGATCAAGGCGCGGCGCGCGGTAAGTCTTTCCCACCCACCACATTCCGCCTCCCTGATTGCCCATACAAGACTGACACTTTCTTTTTTACAATCAGGCGCGGCGATTGGCGGCGAGGAAGCTGGCGAGTAAAAAGAGGAAACCAAACGACGACGACGGTGGCGCGGACGCGTACGACGACGAATTCCTATACGGCGACGGCAGGGGCGGATCCGGTGTGTCAACATCGGGAACTAACACGCCTGCCACGAAAGGCCCCGTCCCTGTTGACGTGTTCGTGCCGTTGACCACGCGAGCCGTGGTGATAACCGGCCCGAACACGGGGGGCAAAACGGCGGCGATGAAAGCCGTGGGCCTTGCGAGTTTGATGTCGCGCGCGGGTTTGTTCATCCCCGCGGAAGTTGCTAACCTTCCCTGGTTCGACTCTGTTTTATTGGACATCGGGGATAATCAGGACTTGATGCAATCCCTCTCCACGTTCAGCGCGCGGCTGGCGAAACAACGCGCTATTTTAAAGGCAACAACCCCACGGGCGCTGGTGCTGATGGACGAAGTCGGCACCGGGACGTCGCCCGCGGAGGGCGCCGCGATCGGCGGCGCGTTGCTTGAGCGGCTCGCCGGGGTGGACGACACGACAAAAACAGGCGCCGCCGGGCTGGTGCTCGCGACGACGCACCACGGAGAACTGAAAGCCTTGAAGTACGAACACGCTGGCGGTATTTTCGAAAACGCTGCCGTGGAGTTTGACGAGGTTTTGCTGGCGCCGACGTACCGGCTACTTTGGGGGGTTCCAGGGCGGTCGCGCGCGCTTCAAATCGCGGAACGGTTCGGGATGGAAAAAAGCGTGGTGGACGACGCCAGGAATGGTCTAGGCACGGAGCGGGTGACCCTGGAAACCACGATTAGCTCGCTTGAAACCTCGCGCAGAGACGCGGATGAAAACATCGCGGCTGCGCGGTTGTTGCTTTCGGAGGTCCGACGCGTGGTGCCCCGAATTCGCGAAGCCGCGGATGCGGTGCGAGCCGCGAACGAGGCTTGCGATTTGAAAATAGCCACGGCGGTGGCGGACGCGAAGCGCGCGCGAATGGTTCAAATCCGGTACGAAGAGCGCGAGCTGATGAGCGCCGCGGCGAGAGAGCGGCGCGCGAACGTTATGCAAACGGGGAAGATGGATTTCGCGAGCGCGGCGGCGGAGGCTGCCCTCGCGGAGCGGGAGACGAAGAGGTTACAAAGCGAGGAAGCGAATCGACCGGCGGAGGAGCGGGCCGCCGCGCTCGCCGCGACGCCGGGTTGGGTCCCGGTCGTGGGCGACGAGGTGGTCGTGACGAGCACGGGCATGGCTGGCGTCGTGACGAACGTCAGCGCCTCTTCCCTGATCACGGTGCAGGCCGGTTTGATGGGCCTGAAAGTGAACGCCATCGATTTGAAACCAGACGCCGGCGCCGCAGTTCGAAAAACGCAAAACAAACCGGCCGCGAAGGCGCGGTACCAGACGGGCACGAACGCGGCGCGCAGAGTGGACGCTTTGCTCGGGGGAGGCGGACGTGTCGCGGCTGGTAACAAGAACGCGATCGCGACACCTCCCCCTAATTCTTTTGATTTCGGGTACGGGTACGACGCAACACACGGCGACGAATACCAACCCACCATCGGCGACACCGTGAAGATCAAGAAAACGGGCGTCGTCGGCGTCGTGGTTGATACATTCGACGGCGTTCTTTCCGTACAGGCGGGGCGGAACACGTTGAAGTCGCCGGTGGAGGGCGTGGAGTTCGCGGTGTTTGGCGGCGGCGACGCGAACGGCGCTTCCGCTTCCGTTTCCAAACAAGCCATGAAGAAACAGAAAAAGAAGGGAAGCGGGTTGCCGAATTTAGGGCGTAGCAAAGGAGCGGGTAACTCGTCGTCAAGCGGTGGTACCGCCAAAAAAGGAAAAGAAAAAGGCCCGGTGGATATCAGCGACCTCATGGCGAAATTCAACCGACAGTAGATGGATAGACTATTATTTTTATTACAGCACCAGAAACCCGGTAGAAACCCTACCCTAAACCTTAGAACCACTTCTTGGCGAACGCGACCGCGCCTGGTTTCCGGTGGAACGGCGTCACGCCGGTTGTTTCGTAGTACGCGTCGGCGTACTTGGTCACGGCACACCCGTTTCGCGGTTGGTGAAACATCGGGTTTGTTTTTACTAGCTTGGTAAACTTAAACCCCACTTCCTGGGACGAGGTTTGGGGAACGTCGAACCGCTCACACGGTAACAGCCCATCAGCTTTCACCGAACACAACTCATCAAGCAACGCCCGCGCCTCACTAACCTCCCCTTCCGTCGGTACTGTCACCGGTTGCAACGCGTTGGGCTTCTCCGCGATGGAGACAAGATTTTTTAAGTTGCCAACCGCGAAGTTGGTGTTCAGTTTCAGGTTCGCCACTTCCTTGTCACACGCCTCGGCCCAGATTTTGTTCCGGGACACCAAGTCGAATGGGGGGCGGGGGGGGGGGGGCTTGCTTT
>Ga0222633_1000256_pt1 | contig 58604 bp, 51 predicted proteins | sample AntAcemetageno48_FD_179816 | JGI IMG/M metagenome (GOLD analysis project Ga0222633, IMG submission 179816) | Saline water microbial communities from Ace Lake, Antarctica - #48 | ecosystem: Environmental > Aquatic > Non-marine Saline and Alkaline > Saline | place: Antarctica: Ace Lake | collected...
ACGGGAGACGTGAGACGTGAGACGTGAGACGTGAGACGTGAGACGTGAGACGTGAGACGTGAGACGTGAGACGTGAGACGTGAGACGTGAGACGTGAGACGTGAGACGTGAGATGTGAGATGTGAGATGTGAGATGTGAGATGTGAGACGCCCGAGAGTTTGATCGATGAATAAAACGAGATATTAAGAACCTTAGCACATTCCCCTGAAAAAAAGACTGATTCATATCCTTTTTTGGTCGATTATTTCGGCAGCTTTTATAGGGCCGGGAACAGTTGCTACAGCTGCATCAGCCGGAGCGGGATTCGGTTACACGTTAATTTGGGCTCTTATTTTTTCAACCGTAGCCTGTTACGTATTACAGGAAGCATCAGCAAGGATCACAGTTGTATCCGGCCTGAACCTGGGTGAAGCCATGAGGCAAGAGTATGGTCACACTCGAATCGGCAGATTTACAATTTATCTTGCCCTGATATCTGTTGTAGCGGGATGTGCAGCTTATGAGGCTGGAAATGTTTTGGGTGCAGTGGCAGGTATCAAGCTAATTTGGACAGGGATATCGTTGCCTTTGGTCGTTTTATTCATCGGTTTGATTGCAGCAACGGTACTATGGAAGGGTACAATTTCACAAATTGCGTCAATTTTAGGTGTTATCGTGGCCTTTATGGGTGTCTGTTTTCTGATAACTGTTTTTATGTTGCCCCATGATTTTTCAGCCTTGTTATCCGGCGCCATCCAGCCTGCAATACCTCCCGGTTCTGAACTACTCGTGCTTGGTTTGATTGGAACGACGGTTGTTCCGTATAGTATTTTTTTAGGCTCGGGTTTAAAACATGATCAATCGCCATCAGAAATGAAAGTGGGCCTGATGGTTGCCATTGGTTTAGGTGGCCTTATTTCCATAGCCATTCTACTCACGGGAACGGCTGTAATAGGGGAGTTTTCATTTGAAACACTGGCTGTGACGTTGGATAATCAATTAGGTAGTGGAGCAAGAGTGTTACTCGCAATCGGACTTTTTGGAGCAGGGTTGAGCTCTGCACTCACGGCAGCACTTGCAGCCTCGATAACAAGTAAATCCCTTTTGTCAGTGAATAATTTGGATCCGGATTGGGCAGAAAATGGAAAATGGTTTAGAGCTGTTTGGATCGGGGTGTTGGCAACCGGACTTCTTTTTGGTATGATTCAGCTGCAGCCCGTACCCATCATTATATTAGCTCAGGCACTCAATGGTGTGATCCTTCCAATCATTGCAGTAATATTGTTTCTGTTGATGAACAGTGAAAGGGTGCTGCCTAAAGAGTTTAGAAACGGAAATTTCTACAATCTAATGACATCAGTTGTTGTCTATCTGACCATTTTAATAGGGGTTACAAATGTATTCAGAGCCGGCGCAAGAGCATTTGATGTTGATAATATCAATGAAACCATATTGGTAGTCATTTCTCTGGGAATTTTTTTGATTGTAATCATTCCCTCAATGGTAAGATTATATAAAACGAACAGGTCAAGATCATCGAAAGAAGAATGATTTATTATGGTCAAATGACTATGAATTAAATACAGGAGTTATAGCTTTCGCCATAACTCCTGTTTGTGGATCCGCATGAGTGCTCAAGCTCTGCGGAGTGCTCTCTTGATGAAAAGTGAGTCAACTGAATCTGAAAAAAATTAGATTCCAACTTTCTATATTCAATCTAAAGGGAGAGAGTGACAACATATCGTCATCCTCGTTAAAAATTTTTCTTGTATAGAACTCTGAATCTCTTATTTTCAGCTTAGTTTTCTGAATCATAACTTAACCGGATAATGATGGCTGAAGAAAAAAAGAGCTCTAAAAAGAATGTTCCGTCCTCGGAAGGAAGTGGAACGATTTTTGATAAATTTTTAAATGGAATAGAGACGCTGGGAAACAAACTTCCTGATCCGGCGATGCTCTTTTTCTTCTTGTTAATTATTGTATGGGTCTTTTCAGCCATTCTTTCGCCTTTTGATTTTGGTGAGGTTCACCCGTTAACCGGCGCAGAACTTCAGGTCCAAAATCAACTCACCGGAGATAGTCTGGCAGGCTTTTTAGCTTCGATGGTGCGGACATTTGTTCTCTTTGCCCCTCTGGGTATTGTGCTTGTTGCGATGCTCGGCGTGGGTGTGGCTGAGCACTCGGGTTGGATTGATGCCGGACTCAAAAAGCTGCTTGGATTCACACCTGCTACATTCTTGACACCTATGTTGATTTTGATTGCCATTGTGAGTCATACAGCCGCCGATGCCGGGTATGTGTTGGTGATACCACTGGGAGGGGTGATTTTTTACGCTGCGGGGAGGCATCCGTTAGCCGGAATTGCGGCCGCATTTGCGGGAGTGAGTGGTGGATTTTCAGCCAATTTTATTCCCTCTGCAATCGATCCGCTATTGATGAGTTTTACATTGGAAGCTGCAAGAATACTGGATCCTGCAATTGAGCTGAACCCCTTAAATAATATTTATTTCACTGCGGCATCCTGTATGTTGATTGTTTCTGTCGGCTGGTATATCACGGATAAGATTGTTGAACCGAGATTGGCAGGTATTAAAGTAGATGGAAACAGAGACGATATGCCAAAAATGGAGGATGTTACACCCAAAGAGAGTCGTGCTTTTTGGTTCGGTTTTTTTGCTATGCTGGCTGGAATTATCGGCCTCTTTTTGTGGGCATGGCCTGAAAGTTCATCATTGAGAGATCCGAATTGGAGTAATCCGGAAGTAAGTTCACTCTTTTCATTCAATGCACCTCTGATGCAGGCGATTGTGCCTCTCATTTTTATCTTTTTGTTAATTCCGGGAGTTGTGTATGGATATGCTTCAGGCAAGTACAAATCGTCTAAAGATATGATTGATAACATGTCAACTGCGATGCAGAGCATGGGTTACTACATTGTAATGGCCTTTTTCTGTGCCCTTTTTATTGATGCTTTTGGAAAATCAAATATTGGCCTCCTCATTGCTGTAAAGGGTGCAAACTTCCTTCAAGCCCTTGCCCTGCCGGGACAGTTAACCATTGTAGGGATTATCTTCTTAAGTGCCGGGGTTAATCTGCTGGTAGGTTCTGCATCTGCCAAGTGGGCGTTGATAGCTCCGATCTTTGTGCCGATGTTAATGCAACTGGGAATCTCACCGGATTTAACACAGGCTGCCTACCGGGTGGGTGATTCCGTTTCCAATATCATCACGCCACTGTTACCGTACTTTCCGCTGGTTGTGGTATTCTGTCAACGTTATGTGAAAAACACAGGGATTGGGACATTGATTTCCATGATGTTACCCTACTCCATTATATTCGGAATTGCCTGGACGATTTTCTTACTGATCTACTGGTGGCTGGGAATACCGCTCAGTTTTGAAGCGAATTATATCTATCCGGCGGGATGATAGGGCAAATGTGAGAGGTGAGACGAGCGCTCACTTCTCATGTCTGACGTCTCACTTTTTACTTCTCAACATCATCTCCTGAATAACCGTGTCGAATGGAACTTCCTTTTCGACGAGCAGGACCAGAAGGTGATAGATTAAATCTGCGGATTCGCCCACGAGTTCGGACTGTTTTTTATTTTTTGCAGCTATAATGGTTTCTACAGCTTCCTCACCCAATTTCTGGGCGATTTTGTCGATACCTTTTTTAAACAATTTGGTAGAGTACGATCCTTTTGGTTTCTCAACACGTCTGCTGATTAATAATCTTTCCAGATCATAGATAAATTCGATTTCTTCTTTCGCCATTAGTTTATTAGTTGATTCGTTAATTGTTCGGACACTAATCCCCTGAAGTGCCATCTCTTTTTTTAGATCAGAGATTTCAATCTCCCTGAAGTGAAAGATACTCGCTGCCAACACTGCATCTGCATATCCTTTGAGAACAGCTTCGCAACAGTGCTCGATTGTACCTGCTCCTCCACTTGCAATCACAGGGATGGTAACGGTTTGATTGACTATTTTCAACAGATCTATATCAAAACCGGATTTTGTGCCATCCCGATCCATACTGGTTAAAAGAATTTCTCCTGCCCCCAATAGTTCCACTTTTTTCATCCACTCGATGGCATCGATCCCAGTCGCCTCTGAGCCACCTTTCACAAAAACTTCCCATGATTCATTCACTCGCTTTGCATCCACAGCTGCGACAATCGCCTGTGATCCAAATGCAGAGGATGCTTCAGTCAATAGTTCCGGATTCTTCACAATCGAACTGTTGAGGGAAACTTTATCTGCCCCTGCTTTCAAAATTTCCTCTATCTCGTCAACCGTTCGGATCCCGCCACCAACAGTAAATGGGATATTGATCTCTTTTGCAATCTCTCTCACAAGATTAACCAACGTTTTCCGTTTTTCCTTTGTGGCAGTGATATCCAGAAAGACCAATTCATCGGCACCTTCATTCGTGTAACGCCGAGCCAATTCGATTGGATCGCCGGCATCCCTCAGACCGATAAAGTTCACCCCCTTAACGGTGCGGCCGTTCTTGATGTCTAGACAGGGTATGATTCGTTTTGTAAGCATAGTTTATGACGACAAAGATAAAAATTTTTTAGGTAGCGTCTGCATTTCAAGTGTAAACCATCAAAAGTAAGTTTCATAAAGTTCGTTTAACGAATAGACAAAGTGCAATAACAGTCATCAGATATTTCAAACTAACGTAGTGTATATGAATAAAAAAGAGAATAATGGCATGTTTAAGGGAATGCTACTAGAACCTAAATGGGTAACCGCGGAGATTGCTGATTAGCACAGCTATGTCCTAATTTATTACAATGCAGTCCCACTTCTGCCGTTTGCCTTCTGCCGTTTGCCTTCTGCCTTTTCACTCATTATGCAGCTGCACCATCTCCTTCAAATGAATATGCCCTTCATAGTAAGCTTTCCCTACCACCACTCCATGTAGATTATGGTTTTGCAGGTCGATGAGATCTTTTAGGGATGAGACTCCACCTGATGCAATCCAGTTTAGATCGGGAAAACGGTTTTGCAGATCTTGATACATCTCTACGTTAGGTCCGCTCAGCATACCGTCGCGTGCAATGTCTGTGCTGAGTACGGTGCGGAGCCCAGCGTCAATCATGGGTTGCAAGAAGGACTCAATCGGAGCATCCGATGTCTCAAGCCACCCCCCATAAGCCATTTTCCCATCTTTGAGATCCAAACCTAAAATCATCTTATCAGGGTAGGTTTTGATTGCATCCAGCCACTCATCAGGTTTTTTGACAGCCAGGGATGAGCAGATTACACCACTTAATCCATTTTTTATCAGCAATTCAATATCTCCGTCACTTCGAACACCGCCTCCTGTCTGGACGGAAAGACCTAGTTCATCAATCATCGCCCGAATAATCGGTAGATTCTCAAATCGGCCACTTTTGGCACCATTCAGATCCACGACGTGTATGTGTGTAAACCCAGCATCTTTAAAATTGCGAGCCTCATCCAGAGGATCGTGATTATAAATTGTCTTTTTTGAGTAGTCGCCTTTCTGAAGTCGAACGGCTTGTCCATCCAGAAGGTCAATAGCGGGGATAATCTTCATTGTTACAGTGAGAGTTTTAAAATCAGGCCTGTTTTTAGCAGACACTAAATTACGATGAGATGTAATCAATAACCAATGATGGGCGTAAATTGTGAAACGTGGGAATCAACTAACGTGATGCAAGATCTACAATTCAAAGTTCATCACTTATGCGCATTGGTTAAGTCGTCACAGTTTCCAGGTCCGGCATGATGTTGTGGGAATTGTTGTGCTCGGTGAACTTCAACTTTTTAACTTTTCGCTAACGCGGGTAATGATACGCTCAGAGCACGTCTCACTTTTCACTTCTCCCTTCAATCAAATCCAGGAAATTTTGCAGTAACAGGGATCCTACCTGGCCTGATTTTTCGGGATGGAATTGAACACCCATGAAATTATCTTTTGCGACTACTGCAGCAAAGTCTTTAATGTAGAGACAGGAAGCGAGTGTAAACTCATTGGTCGGTGCGTAGTAGCCATGCACATAATATAAAAACTGCTTGTTGCCGATACCCTTGATCAGCGGATGATCTGTTTTGGTATCGAACTGATTCCAACCCATGTGGGGTACTTTTGCTTTGGTTGAATCAAATTTCTTGAGTCTGCCCGGTATAATTCCAAGTGTTTTACAATCTCCTTCCTCGGATGTTTCAAACAACAATTGCATTCCGAGACAGATACCTAATACAGGCTTTTTAGTTGATTTAAGCCAAACATCCAGATCTTTCGCTCTCAGATCGTCCATCGCTGCTGCTGCATGACCTACACCAGGAAAGATGATCGCAGTAGCCTTTTCCAACTCATCCGGATCATCGGAAATAAAAAAAGTGCCACCAAGCCGTTCTAATGCATTTGATACAGATGCTAAATTCCCGGCTTTGTACTTAACAATTCCTATCACAGTCTTAGATCAATCCTTTTGTAGATGGGAGTATTCCCTTTATACGTTCGTTCCTGTTTACAGCAAAACGAAGTGCCTTTGCAAATCCTTTAAAAATGGATTCTATGACATGATGTTCATTTTTGCCGTCAGCTTTAACATGTAGCGTTGCCTTGGCGTTCATTGCCAACGTATAAAAAAAATGTTCTAGCATCTCTGTAGGGAAATCTCCAACATACTCCCTCTTTAGGTTTACTTCCCATCGTAAATAGGGCCGATCAGAAAGATCGATAGCGACGGTTGCCTGAGCCTCATCCATGGGAAGCACAAAGCCGTATCGCTGGATTCCGGCTTTGTTTTTGGAAAGTGCAACACGGATAGCATTTCCCAATGCGATGGCGCAATCTTCAATGGTATGATGTTCATCAACATCCAGATCTCCTTCGCATGTCAGATCCAGATCGATCAATCCATGTCGAGCAATCTGATCCAGCATGTGATCAAAAAAGACCAACCCTGTTTGGATGTTGCTCTGACCGGTACCATCCAGATTCAGGGATAGTGAGATCTTTGTCTCCTTAGTCTCTCGGTTAAGCGTTGTTTTTCTGACAGGATAAAGAATATTTCTGCTTAGTTGATTCCAACTCTCAGCAACAGCATATGTATCATCCCCTTTTTTAAAGATTAGCTGACCGTTTTCCAAAGTGATAATTCCATCAAAGTGTTCCTTAGCAGTGTCTGAAGATTGAATAGCTTCGTTTTGTAATAGGGATTGTTGAGTTTCGGATAGTTCTTCGTATGGGAAGGTGAGGTCACATCCGGACTCCAAAAGTGATTTCATTCCAAAAAGTGCAGTTTGTGGGAATAAATTCTCGGATTTACTGCTCAGAGCTGATATGTCAATCTGTATTTTCATGATAGAACCTCCTTAAGGGTTTTGAGGAACCGAATGTTTTCATCCGGCATCCCGATGGTCACTCTCAGGCAATCTTCACAATGGGGTTCATTGCCTCTGTACCGAACGATAACGCCTTTTTGAGCCAGTTTCTGGTAGATTTTCAGGGCATTTTTAATCTTGAATAACAGAAAATTGGAATCAGATGGGTAAACTTCTTCAACATCCTCTGCGTAGGAGAGTTGCTCGGCAACATAATCACGCTCTTCAATAATCTTTTCGAGATTGATTTTCATGACCTGCATCTGATCAAACGCTTTCAAGGCTAAATCAGCAGTGAGTTTATTGATATTATAAGGTGCTTTTACCTTTAACATCACCTCGATAATTTCGGGATTTGAGATAGCGATACCCAATCGGATACCGGCTAAACCAAACGATTTTGAAAAGGTTTGAAGAACGATCAGATTTGAATATTGCTGAACGAGCTCAGCCATCGATTCCTGTCCACTGAAATCGATATACGCCTCATCCAGAACCACAATTCCGGGGAATTGGGTAATCAATTTAAGGATATCCGTTTTTTTTAAACCGTTAGCGGTCGGATTGTTGGGCGAGCATAAAAATAGAATTTTTGAATGAGCATTGGCCGTTTTCAGAATCTCATCTACTTGTAAGTGAAAATTGGGTGTAAGAAGCACCTCTTTGACATTCACATTGTTGATATTTGCTGCAACCTTGTACATGCCATAGGTTGGTGGTGTAGTGAGAATAGAATCCTGACCGGGTTCGCAAAACATCCGGATGATCAGGTCGATTGGTTCATCACTTCCGACACCCAGAAAGATATTTTCAAAGTCGATTCTCCTCCAGGCTGCGATTTTTTTTCTCAGCGCATCCTGTGTAGGGGATGGATATCTATGCAGATCAAGTTGGTTACGGATAGGAGCGCCCAAACTGTTTTCATTGGCATCCAGCAGCAAACCCTCGTTAAAATCATCCCGTGCACTTCGATAAGGAACCAGATTCCGGATATTTTCTCGTAATAGTGATTTGATATTCATTGCAGAAAATTTTTCACTCCTCGTTAATATTATTCAATCGAATGGTTACTGCATTTCGGTGTGCATCCAGGCCTTCAAGTTGAGCAAGAGTTTCTACAGTTGGGCCTAAACGTTGAAGGCCTTTTTGAGTCACTCGTTGCATGGTAATAAATTTTTGAAAACTTTGAAGTGAGACCCCACTATACATTTTTGCATACCCATAGGTAGGAAGGGTGTGGTTTGTACCGGAGGCATAATCCCCCATGCTTTCGGGTGTCCACGGGCCAATAAATACAGATCCTGCATTCTGGACATCCATCGATAACTCCTCTGCATCTTTTGTGTTGATGATAAGGTGTTCAGGAGCATATCGGTTTGAAAATTCCATCGCTTCAGAGCTGTTGTCTACCACTAAAATGTAGCTTTTAGAGAGGGCTTCCGAAGCAAATTCTTTTCTTGGGAGCTGTTCCAGTTGAGTCTTCAATACCCGGATTAAATTTTCGGAATCAAACTCTTTTGTTGCAACCAATACGGCCTGACTATCAGACCCATGCTCCGCCTGAGAGAGCAGATCTGCTGCAACAAATTCAGGATTTGCATCACCATCAGCGATGACTAACACTTCTGATGGACCGGCCGGCATGTCGATCGCAACCATCGCTTCGCTGTTTTGCAAAATCATTTTTGCTGCGGTTACATATTGATTACCCGGCCCGAATATTTTATCCACTTTTGGTATGGACTCTGTACCGTAAGCCATTCCGGCAATAGCTTGTGCTCCACCCGCTATTACGATGGTTTTTACTCCAATTTGTTGAGCTACATAGACCACAGAGTCGGGAACGGTCCCATTTTTCGTGGGTGGCGTAGCTAAAACAATCGTATCACAACCGGCCAGCATTGCCGGAACTCCAAGCATCATCGCAGTTGAGGGAAGTGGCGCAGTTCCACCGGGTATGTAGAGACCCACCCTCTGTATAGGTCTTGTTACACGACTGCAGAATATTCCCGGCTCCGTTTCAACATGAAGTGAATCGGTTGTCTGATTTTTATGAAAAATGGTGATATTTTTGAGAGCTCTGTCAATGGCATCCTTTATATTTGGGTCCAGCTGAATCTCTAACTCTTGTGGATCTATTGTGACTTTGTCCGGCTCTACACCGTCAAATTTTTGGGTATAGGATCGAATGGCCTGGTCACCACGCTCTTTAACATCATCAAGAATAGGTTGAACCGTATCAAAAATCGTACTAAAATCAATTTTAGGTCTCAAAAAGAGCTTTTCGATCTCCTCATTAGACAATGTATTGTAACGATATGTTTTCATTTGATAAGAGTCGTGAGTCGTGAAAATTTAAACTATTGGTGTTAAGCTATCATACTTTCAATCGGTAGCATCACAATTCCGGTAGCACCGGCATCTTTCAGCTGTTCCATGACATCCCAAAAAGTAGATAGAGGAACAACAGCGTGGATCGCTACCATTCCATTATCGGCAAGAGGCATTACGGTCGGACTCTTAAGAGAGGGTAAAATCTCTTTAATTTTTTCAACGGCCTCTTGTGGTGCGTTCATCAGGATATACCTGCTTTTTGCAGCCTTCTGATACCCTTCAATCCGTTGTAAAATTCGCTCAATCAGATCCAATTTGCCGGGAGAGAGAGGTTTATTGGTTTTTACCAGTTGGGTTTCAGAGTCAAAAATGTTGATCACCTCTTCGAGTCCGTTCGCTTTGAGTGTACCTCCTGTAGAGACCAGATCACTAATCGCATCTGCAATTTCCAGACGAGGTGCGATTTCTACTGAACCCGAAAGCGTGACGATTTTTACATCAATATTTTTGGAATCAAAATAGCGCTTGGTGATTCCGGGATAGCTGGTAGCAATTTTTTTTCCGGCAAAATCAGTCGCTGTTTTAAGATTGTCCTCTTTGGGTGCCGCAAGGGAAAGTCTGCAGACCCCATAATTGAGTCCACGCAGAACGGTAACATCGGCTTCATCTTCCGCTACCACATTGGCGCCTACAAATCCGAGATCACAAACTCCATCTTCAACATACTCGGGAATATCATCATCCCGAATCAGCAGGAGTTCTACATCAAAGTTTAAGCATTTGACGAGTAAACTTCTCTTGTAGTCGTCAAATTTCAAGCCGATTCCTTCGAGTAGAGTGATGGTTTTATCAGTTAATCGACCGCTTTTTTGGACAGCAATACGTAATGAAGTGGTTGAGTCTAATGTTCTCATAGAGATCTTAATTTAAGGATAAATAAGTTGAAAGTGGGTGTAAGTTATTGTGCGGTGGAGGGGGGTATTAGTGCACAAGATGCCCATGAACACCGAGATGGTGTCTTTTTGTAAAAGAGGTATGGAGACTGTTTCTTACCATGGATGTAAACTATGGAATTCGTAAATGTGAAGCCAATAATTTTTAATACCGTTCCAAGTGGTAGCGACGAGATGGGAAAAAAGAAAACCCCGATTCGATCAGAACCGGGGTTTCGGTGTTTTAGGGGTAAAAAGTTTACTCAATTACTGAAGTTGACCGTTCCGATATTTTTATTGATTTCTCTTGCTATCTAAATTTTTGATTTACTATTAAATCGTACTGTTATACTTTCTATTCAATATATTTGTTCCATAAGATCAACCATTAATTAATCGATACATACGTATGAAAACGATCGCCCAGATAACCTACATCCCTCTATACACAGATCATCCGAAAGAAATTGTACAAGATCTTATTGAGTTTGTTGCACAACACGATGTTGAAGTAGATGTAAACTATTTGTCAACAAGTGTTAAGGGAGAGTCGGATGTTATCTTTGATCTCATTCGTGAAATCTATGATGAGATGGCGATGGAAGGGGAAAAATTCAGACTACATGTTGAATTATTAAGTCCGATCGACGAATAGTAAACGACTCAATCATATCTGTTCGGAAGTGTTTCCCACTCCTTAAACTCCATATAGAGATGCTCGCCATCACTATTTGTGAAAACAAGTCGATTGGTTTGATTCACTCTTTCAGATATTTGTTGTAACAGTGATGATTCAAGAATGATCCTTGCTTCGATCTTATAGACATGTTCAACAGTCGGTGTAATGATGGGGGAAAATGATTTTCGGTCATTGAATATTACGTATTCGGGAGTCAATGTACGATCACCTTCATGAAAAATAATGGTAACGTCAATGCCTCGTTCGGTAAAATTTGAGTATGAATCAGGATTAGCAAACCAATGCTGAACCGTAATTTCAAAAGGTTGATCAGATGTTGACTCTTTAGGTGGTTCTGATGATTTACAACTCCACAAAAGTATCGAAATAAGCAGGATAAAAATAAATTTACGTTTCATCTGTTATATGCTTAGACATTAAATAAGATCACTGTTGTAACGAATGTAGCTGACAAAATATTTAATCTAAATTCAAGTCGATGAAAAAGTTTCACGTTTTAATTTTACTACTAACCGGATTGTTCATCTTACAATCTTGTGACACAAGCACTTCAGCGACTGATGGTGGTGAAATAACTGCATCAGAGGAGAAACAGTTTGTCTGGAATGGATTAAACTATTGGTATTACTGGCAGGACAGGGTAGCGGATTTGGCGGATTCCAGGAAAGATGATAAACGTGCGTTTAGTCAATTTTTAAATGTTTATGATGATGAACGTGAGCTTTTTGATCATCTAAAATATGATCTGGAAGATGATTTTTCATGGTTTATTGATGATTATGAAGTTCATGAAGCTGCCCGTTTAGGTACGTCGAAATCGTTTGGTTTTCGATTTGGACTGGGGCAAGAGCCTAACAGCAGCAATGTTTTTGGTTTTGTACAATATGTAGTAGATGATTCACCGGCAGATAGAGCAGGCTTAAAGAGAGGTGATATATTTAGAGGCATTAATGGACAGAATCTTACTTTTCCGATCAATGCCGATTTGTTTGATGACGATGAATATGTTTTAACGATGGCAACTGTACGCAGATTTGAAAACGGATATCTAATTCAAAATACCAATGAAACGGTTCAGGTGATTTCGGAAACGTTAACTGAAAATCCGATTCACACCTTTCGAATGTACAATTTTGGATCTAGGACTGTAGGATATCTGCTCTATAACTCCTTTCGGTTCAACTTCCATGAAGAGCTGAACGATCGTTTCGGGACCTTTAAGGAAAATGGTGTCAATGAATTGGTATTGGATCTCAGATATAATGGAGGCGGAGCGTTGTTGACCAGTGCACTGTTGGCGAGCATGATCTCGGGAGAAAGTGATAATTCAATATTTGCCGAGTTAAGATATAACAATAAAAGATCATCAAATAATGAAGAGTTTTCATTTTTTACAAGGGTGCCTATTTATGACGTATCAGGGTCTCCAGTTAGTGGGGATGATCCTGTATTAAATTCTTTGGGGCTTTCACGTGTCTATATTCTTACCAGTTTACGGACAGCCTCTGCGAGTGAAACGGTTATTAATGGGCTGAGGCCATATGGAATTGATGTGGTTTTGATTGGAAGGCCAACAATTGGGAAAGATGAGGGATCTATCACTGTTTATGATGCCCCTGGGGCCAATTATTCGCCACGAGATAGTGAACAGCGTTCTATGATAAATCCGAACCATAAACGGGCAATGCAGCCGATCATCTTTAAAATTTTTAATGCAGATGGTGAAGATTATCCGGAGGGATTCCTGCCAACAGCGGGTACGACTGCTCAAAGTGAGTTCAACTATCTTGTAGGCGGACTACCCCCATTGGGAGATCCTGAAGAGCAACTTTTTAAAACAGCACTCGGACATATGAGTGGAACATTTTTACCGAAAGAGAGAGCACAAACAGAGGTTGATCTCTCCAAATTACTCATGGACAGTTCAGAACTTATTCCTTTTTTTGATGATGTATATCTGTTGCCATCAGAAATGAAACGGTTTGAAATGAAAAAAGAGTAGAGGTAAGGTTCCATTGCCCGTTTCTAGTTCGTATATTTAAAGCTTCTGTAATTTTAGTTTTTCCATTCAAAGGCATTCATGAAGAAGATTCGAAATTTTTGCATTATTGCGCACATTGATCACGGCAAATCTACACTCGCCGACCGGCTTCTGGAGCGAACCGGGACAATTAGTGAAAGAGAGATGCAAGAACAGGTTCTGGATGATATGGATCTGGAGAGAGAACGTGGTATTACGATCAAGAGTCATGCCATTCGGATGGATTACAAACGGCCAAATGGAGATGTTTATACATATAACTTGATCGATACACCGGGTCACGTTGACTTTGCTTATGAAGTATCCAGGGCATTAAAAGCTTGCGAAGGAGCATTGTTGATTGTAGATGCGGCTCAGGGTATTGAAGCTCAAACGATATCCAATCTATATCAAGCCATTGAACAAGGACTTGAAATTATTCCGGTGATGAATAAAATTGACCTGCCGGGTGCAGAGCCGGAAGCAGTCGGTCAACAGATTGTGGATCTGATAGGCTGTAAATATGAAGATATTTTGCATGTATCGGGTAAAACCGGGGCGGGTGTGAATGAGCTCTTAGAGGAGATCGTTGATAAGGTCCCGTCACCGACTCAAGAAGTAGACAAACCACTGAAAGCACTTATTTTCGACTCCATTTTTAACACATATCGTGGTTCCATCGCATATGTAAGAGTCATTGAAGGGACGTTAAAGAAAGGGGATCCGATCTATTTTATGGCAACCAAAAAGGAGTATTTTGCGGAGGAGATCGGATATTTGAAATTAAAAAAAGAGCCGACAAATATTCTTGAAGCCGGAGAGGTGGGTTATGTAATAGGCAGTGTTAAATCTCTTCAGGATGCCAAAGTAGGTGATACCATCACCCATCAAAAAAGGAGAGCAGAAAAAGCAATTGAGGGTTATAAAGATGTAAAACCGATGGTATTCAGTGGGATTTTTCCTACTCAGACTGAGGATTTTGAAGATCTGCGAACTGCACTCGAAAAGTTGCAGTTAAATGATGCTTCCTTGACCTATCAGCCGGAGACATCTAAGGCGCTTGGGTTTGGTTTTCGGGCGGGATTCTTGGGAATGTTGCACATGGAGATAGTTCAGGAGAGGCTCGATCGAGAGTTTAATATTGATATTATCACTACCGTCCCAAACGTTCGGTATGAACTGGATACAGAGGATGGAAAACGAATCAAAGTGGATAATCCGAGTGAGATGCCGGATGCGGGCAAGGTAGATAAAGTGTGGGAACCGTATATCAAAGCAAGTATTTTGACTCCTGCAGATTATATAGGCCCGATAATGGCTCTCTGTCAGGAGAGAAGAGGGGTTTATGTAAATCAACATTTTATGCAGAATAACCGTGTTGAAATCACCTATGAATTACCGATGGCGGAGGTCGTTTTTGATTTCTACGATCGTTTAAAAAGCGGAACACGTGGATATGCTTCTTTAGATTATGAACTTCTTGAATACCGAGTTGGGGACTTGGTACGTTTAGACATACTGTTGAATGGTGAACCGGTGGATGCACTCTCAAGTATTTCTCATCGGGATAAGGCGTATCACCAGGGTCGTAAAGTTTGTTCAAAATTAAAGGAACTTATCCCACGGCAGCAGTTTGAAGTAGCAGTTCAGGCAGCCATCGGTTCACGTGTTATCGCCCGTGACACTGTGCGAGCTTTGAGAAAAGACGTGACAGCAAAGTGTTATGGTGGTGATATCAGTAGAAAGCGTAAACTGATTGAAAAACAGAAAGAAGGTAAAAAGAGAATGAAACAGGTTGGAACTGTTGAAATTCCTCAAGAAGCATTTCTGGCTGTTCTATCTATGGATGAAGAATCAAAATAAACCCCCGATATTATGCTAATTTTACGCAGACTTTTATTTGTTACTATTTTTAGTTTAGCCTGGGTTGCTGCTAATGCTCAATTTGCAGATCCTGAAATTCGTAAAGTTGAATTTTCTGAGCGTGCAGCATTTGAGCAGCGTTTCAGTTCGATTAATTGGACGGGTCAAGGGCTCTACAATCCGACAACGATCGATCGAATTCCAACGATTGAGATCCGATCCCGGCTTCAAGCCGTGTTTGGTGAACCCACTCAAACAATCAAAGATTTAATTAATAACAATTTCAGGCCGGGGAAAGCGATTCAGTTTGAATATTGGTTTATTATTGATGGAGAGATGCCATTGATGATCCTGGATTTGGATGGCCCATTTGAAAATGGTTTGGTCTATGTCGGTGCGAGTCGATATATTGACTTGATGCCGCAGGTGAAACGTACACTCAATCGTATGTTAATGGGTGATGAAGGAACACCTACAGAGTATAGTGATTATTATTTTTCACCTGAAAGAGAGCAATGGTATCTTGTTCAGTTTATAGATGGTGAATTCAAAAATGAGATGATAAACAGACCATCCTTTAACTAAATTAAATAGTGCTCATAATTGAAAAAGAATAAAATTTCCAAAAAAGAGTCGGCCGCATCTAAAAGACAATCCAGAAAGATTGCAGAAAACAATACCGCAAAACATTGGGCTAGAGAGTGGCTTGATGCATTGGTCTGGGCTTTTATTGCCGCCATCATCCTACGTACCTTTTTCTTTGGTGCCTACCGAATTCCAACTCCTAGTATGGAAAAAACTCTTCTGACCGGAGATTTTTTGATTGTAACAAAACTTGCTTACGGTCCGCGGACACCCATGACTCTATCCGTACCTTTTACAGATATTTATACACCGGGGGTAAATCTTCCCTGGCTCAGAATTCCGGGATACTCAGAGATAAAACGGGATGATATTGTCGTTTTTAATTATCCAATTGATGTAGCTCCTATATCTGTAAAAACAAATTACATTAAACGGGCAGTAGGTATCCCGGGTGATACAATTCAGATCACGGACAAATTACTCTATGTAAATGGAGAGGATGCCAATCAATATGAGACGCTGATGTTTAATCATCGGGTGGAATCAAGAGATCGTATTCGTCTGAGTCCGACGAAGGTGGGAGATGCCGGCGCTGCCATTTTACAGAGTAATGAAAATACCTATATCATGAATATGACAGCAGAAGTTGCTGAACAGATGAGTGAGTGGCCTGAGATTGTTAGTGTCGAAAAATTTGTACTGCCAAACGATTATGATACGTTCAGCAGAAGGGGTTTCAACTTCTCCAGAGGATTTACCAATCATGATAATATGGATGAATTTACAGTTCCATATAGTGGTATGGAAGTTGAATTATCAGCCGAAAACTGGCATCTTTATCAGGACATCTTGGAGAGGTATGAGAGAATTAGTGTTCAAAGGGTAGGCGATTCCTTTACCATCAATGGCGAAGAGACCAACCGGTATACTATCCAGCAAGATTATTATTTTATGATGGGTGATAATCGCGATGACAGTGAGGATAGTCGCTATTGGGGGTTTGTACCTTACGATCATGTGATTGGTAAAGCCGGAATTATCTATTTTTCCTGGGATGGGGAACGGTTTTTACCAAGGTTTGAGAGATTGATGAATTTGATTCATTAGATTCACCTCACCCCTCCTCTTTTTCCACAAATTCGATTCGCCCGGCGACTTCTTCCCACTTGTTGAGCAGGTCTGAAAGGTTCGATTTAATAGATTCATACTTCATCGAACTCTTCTTGACCGCTTCAGCGTCATCATAAAAACTTTCGGCGCTCATCAGTTTTTCGATTTCAGTTTTTTGTTGTTCCCCTTTTTCTATCTCTGCTTCAATCTCGGTCAGGCGCTTTTTGAGCGGTTTGATCTTCTTTGAGAGTGCATTTCGTTTTTCAGCTTCTGCCCGGCGCTGTTCTTTTCTGCTGCGGCCATCACTCTGGGTACTACTCTCCTCCTGTTTCACTACGCCGGTGGTTTCTTCACGTTTTTTGTCCAGATAATAACTCACATTTCCCAGCCATGTTTTGAGTCGGCCGGGCTGAACTTCAAGGGTCTTATCAACGATCGGGTCCAGAAAATCTCTATCATGAGAAACAATCATGAGAGTGCCTTCAAATTGCTGAAGTGCCTGTTGAAGAATATTTTTTGACTGCATATCCAAGTGGTTGGTAGGTTCATCAAAAATGAGAAAATTACCCGGGTTTAGCAGCATTTTGGCAAGTGCCAACCGGCTCTTTTCTCCACCCGACAGTACTTTTACCTTCTTAAAAACGTCATCACCAATAAACAGAAAACATCCCAAAATTGTGCGAAGGCGGGTTTCCGATTCCCTTGAACCGGCCAGTCGCATCTCATCCAAAGCCGTGTTTTGCGGATTCAGTTCCTCTGCCTGATGCTGGGCGAAGTACCCGGGAGTTACATTGTAACCCACCTCTCTTTTTCCACTGGTAACCGGTTCTATACCTGCCAGGATACGGATTAAGGTAGATTTACCCGCTCCATTCGGCCCGACCACCGCAATTTTATCTCCCCGCTCCACTTCATAATCGACTCGATCAAAAACGGTCAGATCGCCATATTTTTTTACTAGATTTTGCAGAGTCAGAACGAGCTGCCCTGACCTTTCAGGTGCTGGAAAGCGAAAGGATATTTCAGATTGATCCTCCTCAAACGTGATCCTTTCCAGTTTTTCCAGCTGCTTAATACGACTCTGAACCTGCTTTGCTTTTGTCGCTTTGGCGCGAAATCGGTCAATAAAATCTTGAGTCTGTTTAATCTCTTTCTGCTGATTTTCATACTGCTTTTTCAGCATTTCAAGTTCTTCGGCATACTTCTTCTCATAAAAAGAGTAATTGCCGGAATAGTCGTATAAATCTCCATTCTGAAGTGCCAACGTTCGAGTTGTAACTATATTCAGGAATGATCTGTCGTGAGATACCAATATAACAGCCCCCTCAAACTGAAGTAAAAAATCTTCAATCCATTGCAGTGTCTCAATATCGAGGTGATTCGTAGGCTCATCCAAGAGCAGATAGGTGGGGTTTAAAAGCAGGAGTTTTGCCAGAGCAATTCTCATCAACCACCCACCACTAAATTCGGTTGTGGATCTGGAGAGATCTTTTTCATTGAATCCCAATCCCTTCAAGACACGAACGATATCAGATTTGATCGAGTAGGCGCCCATATTTTCAAGCTCATGCTGGAGCTGTCCAAACTCTTGCACAGCTTGATGATACTCATCACTCTCCGGATCGAGTTTTTCCAGCAGTTTTTGTACCTCTTCCTGACGGTCTCTTTGGGCTAAGATATCTTTAAAAACCTGTTCCACCTCTTCAAAGACGTTCAAATCGGGATCGGGGTCCACACCATCCTGTGGCAGATATCCAATGGTGGCTTGATTACTCATCTTGATTGCACCTGAATCCGCTTGCTGAAGCCCGGCAATCAATTTCAAAAGTGTTGATTTTCCGGCTCCGTTGGGACCAACCAGCCCGATTCGCTCACCGGGATTGATCATAGCAGTAATGGTGTCAAAAAGCGGTCTTTCGCCAAAAAACAGCGTGATATTGTCAATGTGAAGCATATATTCTTTAAGTCATTTATTTAGACAGACAAAATACAGATCATTCATGAGTCCTCACAGTAAAAGAGTGGCAAATGTTACTGTTGATTTGAGTAATTAACCTATGCGGATTCGTTTAGGATTCTTTACATTAGACCTTGCTGTTCCAAATAGAATGGATTCAAATTTTTTATGTATATGTACAAACTGAGACAACTCCTTGTTTTATTTTTACTTTTTCTTTTTTTGGCCACCTGTCAGCGAGATTTGCAGCAACCGGTTTATCAATACACTCTTAATAACCCCGGCGAAGTTGGAAGCCGTTTCCCCTATCTCTACAAAGACAATCAGAATACTCTCTACATGAGCTGGATCACAAATATTGAAGAAGAGATCGATGCACTTCAATATTCAACTTTTAATGATGGAAGATGGACAGTGCCTCAAACGGTTAGTGTAGCGACTGATTTTTTTGTGAACTGGGCTGATTTTCCATCTGTTGTAGGAATTAATGGTGAAGCATCTGCTGTTCATTGGCTTCGGAAGGTAGAAGGAGGGACTTATGCTTATCATGTTCAAATTGGTTTTCAGGATGAAGAAACTGGGAGATGGGAGCAAATCATTACACCGCACATGGATGATACTCCTACTGAACATGGTTTTGTAACTATGCAGCCGATAGACTCAACTCGAGTTTTAGCCATTTGGCTGGATGGCAGAAATACGGATGGAAGAGCACATCATGAATATGAAGATATGACAAAATCGATGATGCTGCGATCCGCAGTCATATCCTCCAGTGGGGAGATATCCGAAAAAAGAGTGATTGATGAAACGGTTTGTGATTGTTGTCAAACAGATTTGGCAGAGATAAACGGAGATTTTTTAGCTGTTTATAGAGGGAGAACCTCTGATGAAGTCAGAGATATAATGATCAGCCGGTTCTCTTCAGCGGATGGAAACTGGTCAGATCCGGTTCCTGTTCATGAAGATGACTGGAAGATTCAGGCTTGTCCGGTCAATGGGCCCCGCATCGCTGTATCGGGCGATCATGTCGCTGTAATATGGTATACAGGTGTAGAGATGAACTCCGGGGTTAAGTTAGCGCAATCTTTTGATGGCGGAAACAACTTTGAGGAGCCCATTTTGATTGCAAATGAGGGTGCGTTAGGCCGTACAGATCTTCTTATCACTGATGAGGGATCACTGTTTGCGAGTTGGATGCATCAGGAAGGCGATACCGGATATGTAATGCTTCAAGAGATTAACGAAGATGGTACCGCTGTAGAACCAATCACGGTTGGTACAACTGCGAGCAGCCGAACCAGTGGATTTCCAAGAATTGCACAGTCGGATGACCATATTTTTGTTGCCTGGACTCAAACAGAGCCGGTTGTCAGAGTGAGAACGGCAAGAGTGCCTTTTTAAGGCCAAAAGTTTTATTATAAAGCGAACAAAATTGATATGTTTACATCGAGACTAAAACTGAAAAAAGCTAAAACTACTGCAATGAAAACTCTTATCTACTCATTTTTTTCCCTATTGATCATTGGTTGCGGATCCCTTTCTGCTCAAACAGATCGCAGTGATCATATGGATCAAGCGATAGAAATACTGGAAAGTGTACCCCTTTTTGATGGCCACAATGATGCTCCATTGCAGTATCGAAACAGGGTAGGTTATAAATTTTCAGAATTGGATTTTTATGATACAACACATTTGGAGCGACCCATGCATACGGATATCAATCGTCTGCGTGAAGGGCGTGTTGGAGCACAATGGTGGTCGGTATATGTATCGGCTGGACTCCCTGAAAATGAAGCTGTAAAACAGACGATGGAACAGATCGATTTTGTGCATCGAATGAGTGACATGTATCCGGATGTTTTTGAACTGGCATTGACTGCAGATGATGTGGAGAGAATATTTGTACAGGGTAAAATAGCTTCTCTTATCGGAATGGAAGGCGGCCATTCGATTGCGAACTCCCTGGCGACTCTCAGGGGGATGTATGATTTGGGAGCTCGTTATATGACCATCACACATAGCCGCACCCTGGATTGGGCAGACGCAGCAGGGGATGATCCTCAACATGACGGACTTACTGAATTTGGCGAAGAGGTGATTCGAGAGATGAATCGTCTTGGCATGATGGTCGATCTATCCCATACCACACCGGCAACGATGGAAGATGCTTTTCGGGTAACAGAAGCACCGGTGATGTTTTCACACTCCAACGCAAGGGCACTATCCGGTCATCCAAGAAATGTGCCGGATGAGATGCTTCAGCTTACAAAAGAGAATAACGGTATTGTGATGGTAACCTTTGTGGAGTCATTTACATCTGAAGAGTTGAGACAATATTATGCAGAAAGGTCTGCTCATCAAAGTAAAATGGAGTCTCTCTATCCGGGTCAGCCCGACAGTGTATCGCAGTACATGCAGGTTTGGAATTCAGAAAGGGAAGCACCTAAATCCACATTAGAACAAGTTGCAGACCACATTGATCATATTCGTGATTTGATCGGTGTAGATCACGTCGGCATTGGCGGTGACTATGATGGTGTATCTTCACTACCCCTTGGATTGGAAGATGTTTCTACCTACCCGGCACTCTTTGCGGAACTGCTTTCCAGAGGATATTCTGAATCTGATCTACGTAAAATCGCAGGATTGAATATGTTGAGAGTTCTTAGAGACGCGGAAGAGGTTTCTGCCAGGCTCAGGGCAGAAGGGGGCCCGTCTGAGGTGTTGATTACGGACTTTGAATAAGTGTTGAGTGTTGAGTGTTGAGTGTTGAGTGTTGAGTGTTGAGTGTTGAGTGTTGAGTGTTGAGTGTTGAGTGTTGAGTGTTGAGTGTTGAGAGTAGTCGGCATGACGTTGTAGTATTTGTAAAAAACACCCTTTTCATCACATCAAAGGCAGTGGCGAATCGATTGCGGCTGCCATTGCACGAACCCATTCCATCTCTTTTCGGTTGGATATGCCGTCTTGCGCTATTGAGTGCAAGGCTGCATTCAAAAATGATTTCTTGATGGCGCCACTGCTCTTACCGAGCTCTTCAAGCGCTTGATCGACGGCATCAAACGTACAATCTGACTGTTTTATAAAAGTAAACTCCTCTTTCAGTTTTACGGGTAACGTCTGAATAGCAGCATTCCAGGCTTCTTCAGGATTACCTGTGGTTTCGTGAGCAATTGCGGAAATCAGCAATGAGATTTCACCGCCCAATTTATTCAGGTTGGCATGAGTGATTTCAGGATCGGCTTTTTTTGAATAGACGACTTCCAGTTGATGGGTGACTATTTTTTCTAATGCGTATTCAAACAGTGTTACTTTGCCATCCGCGTTGATCAGTTCAGAGAGGGTTGAGCGAAACCGGCCAAATTGCTCTTCACTCATCTCTTTCAGGGAAGGTATAGCGATTTCAACGATAGGCAATTTCCACTCCGGTTTGATTTTACTCAGATGTTGCTTAAGAGATAAAACCGCAAATTCAGTTTCAGAACCACACATCTTTTTGATCTGTTCAATTTGATTCGTTTCAATCTCAATTTCTCCGGATAGGAGCATTGCAAAAAGTAATGATTCAGCACCAAGAGGTTCGTGAATCGCATCTTTAACAGGTTGAGGTAACCCGGCCAGAATGTTGCCGGCTTTGGAGAGTTGCTGCGAATCAATGGTTCCTATTGCTGCTAAAATCCACTCGGGATCCATAATATTATGACCCTTATCAGAATCCTGACTCTTCGTCTGATTTTTGGATCGTTTTTTTGACGCTGATCTTTTCATCACATCTTCTTGACTTAGGGCTGAGCCCAGAGCTTCAATTCTTTTGTCAATCGGAGGGTGAGTAGCAAATAGTGAGTCGAGGCCAGATTTAAAACTTTTTGAGAAGAAAAGATGGCTTAATTCCATGGCATGCGCATCATTGAGAGTCGGTTTTTCAACGGATGCTGCAATTTTATGAAGTGCCCCTGCGAGTCCATCCGGATTCCGGGTATATTGTACAGCGGCGGCATCAGCCAGATATTCTCTCTGCCGGGATACGGCGGATTGAATGATTCTTCCAAAGAGCATACCAATGTAACCGATAATCAGAAGGGCGATACCAAAAATAATAATCCCACCCTGATTTTTGTTTTTACCGGATGATCCCATTCTGCCATAAGCGCCACTTCTCATGATGATCGACCCCATTAAGTGGATCAATAAAATTCCATTCAAGATTCCTATCAAACGGATATTAATACGCATATCTCCATTAAAGATATGGCTGAATTCATGGGCAATCACTCCCTGAAGTTCATCGCGATTGAGTTGCTCCATTGTTCCGCGAGTTACGCCAACGGCGGCGTCCCGAGTGCTGTATCCGGCGGCAAATGCATTGATAGAGGGCTCATTATCGAGCACATATAAATCGGGAACGGGAATCCCCGCAGCGATAGACATCTCTTCAACGACATTTATGAGTCGTTGCTCATTGAAGTCGGTGGATGACATAGATACTTTTCGTCCACCCAACATTTCAGCTACGGCAGAACCTCCTTTTTTCAGCTGATATACACGGAAGATTGTACCGATACTAATGATGGCTAAGGTCACAAAACTGACGCCGATAAAGAGTTCCGGAATCCAAAATGAGGAGATTCCCATATCTCCGGCTACACCAAATATGATGAGGGTAACAAAATAGATAGAGATATCAAGTGCAATAATTGCAATGATATAGATAAAAATCAGCTTTCGGGTCGTACTGCGTGTGCGATCCTGGGTGGAGAAAAAATCCATAATTCAGATTCAGAATTTAGAAAGAGACTTTTGGTGCCTGACGTTCCACATCGGGTGATTCCAGTTGGAACTGAGAGGCTGCAGAAAATCCAAATATATTTGCAAAAAGGACATTTGGAAATTTTTCACGTGCCGTATTGTAATTCATCACAGCATCGTTAAAAGCCTGACGTGCAAATGAGATTTTATTCTCAGTACTTGTCAGCTCTTCGGTGAGTTGCATCATATTCTGATTCGCTTTTAGATCCGGATAACTTTCAGAAAGTGCAAAAAACTTACCCAGTGCACCTGAAAGTGCTTGTTCAGAACCTGCTAATTTTTGGATTGCCGCCGGATCTGCCGGATTATCCGCAACACTTTTTTCAACCTGTTGTGCTTGATTACGGGCAGTGATTACGGCTTCAAGTGTTTCACGTTCGTGCTTCATATACGCTTTTGCCGTCTCTATTAAATTTGGAATCAGATCGTATCTGCGTTTCAGCTGAACATCAATTTGAGAAAACCCATTTTTGAAGCGGTTTCTCAGTGCAACCAGCTTATTGTAGATAGAGACAGGCCAGATAATTAAAATGGCTAAAATTACGAGAAGAATAATGGTAAATGTCATGGTCTTATGGGTTTGTTAGTGTAAAATCCAAAGATAATTGAATATACAATAGTGTTACGGTTACTGCTACATAAAGATTCAGAATGATCCATACGAAGCCTTTGTAAAACCCAGATACTTCATTATTCTAATCTTTTTTTGCAGATGATCCATAAATGAAGATCCTGAAATCATTCAGAACACACTACAAGGGATAAAGCAGACTGCAATCGATGGAATGTCAGGATAAGAGCAGATTTCTCAGAGTTCCAAAATAAAATCCTACAAATCATCAGAATAATAGGCTTTAACACGGTCTCTGAGGTTAAATCCGCTACTCATCACTTCTCCATAAGCGCCTGCACTTCGAATAGCTACCAAATCACCCCTTTCAATAGCCGGGAGTGAAATTCCCCGCTGAAAAGTATCCGATGACTCACAGATAGGTCCCACAACATCATAGGTTTTTGATGCTTTTTTACTGGTTAATACATCCACCCGATGAGAGGCTTGATAGAGTGCAGGGCGAATGAGTTCTGTCATGCCCGCATCAATTACAGCAAAGGTCGTAGCGTATCCCTCTTTTGTGTAAAGAACCCTTGAAATCAGACTGCCACACTGCCCAACGATGCTTCGCCCCAATTCAAAATGCACTTGCTGGCCTGGCCGGGTTTTTAGGTTTTTATCAAACAGTTCAAAAAAGGATTTAAAATCGGGGATGGAGTGCGAATCCGGTTCTTCATAGTTGATACCATACCCTCCGCCCATGTTGATATGCTCCAGAGGGTACCCTTTTTCCTCAAAAATAAGCTGAAGTTCATTAACCTTTTCACAGAGCTGTTCGAAGGGTTTTAGATCCACGATTTGCGATCCGATGTGAAAATGAATTCCCTTTAAATGGATAGACTTTAATTCAGGAAGCAGCTCAAAAAGGGAAGGTAATTTATCAATGGTAATACCGAACTTATTTTCATTGAGTCCGGTGGTGATATACTTGTGCGTGTTAGCCTGAACATTTGGATTCAGGCGTATAGCAACATCTGCGACTTGATCTTTTTGAGAAGCCAAATCGTTCAGGATGATCAGCTCTTGCAGAGATTCACAATTAAATGAGTAGATTTCATGCTGCAGGCCAATATTTATCTCTTCATCCGTTTTTCCCACACCCGCAAAAGCGATCTGATCCGGTTTGAACCCTACTTCGATGGCACGCTCAATCTCGCGGCCACTGACACAATCAATTCCCAATCCGGCTTTTAGAATTCGGTCTAATATTTTATGATTGTAGTTCGCTTTAATTGCAAAATGGATAGTATACCCCTTAGATAGCCCCTGTTTTTTTACTTCAGCTATCGTATTGTCCAACAGATCCAGGTCGTAGTAATAGAAGGGTGTTTGAATCCGGTTTAGTTTTTTTGTGAGTTCAGGAGTGAACATAACGTGTTTTAAGTCGTGAGTCGCAGGTGATGATTTAAAATAAAAAATTGTATGAAAGTAGTGTCAAGATAACGTCATTCCGTCATTAATGGAATAGAGATTATCAACACGGAATAAGTGTTTAACAGACTTATTTATAAGATTTAAACAGATCCAGTATGGTCTTCCATTCCTCTGTCCATGGGGCGATCATTTCAAAATGACCTGCATTTGGGAGAAGCAGCAGATTTGCGTCATCCCCTTCGTTTTTCATCGCTTCAACAAAATGATAACCGAAAAATGGTGGGACAGGTGCGTCAAAAGCGGCAACTACCTCGACAAAAGGGATATCCATTGGAAGCAATCTGATGGGAGATGTGTCAAGATATGAATCCTCACCTCTCTCATCAAAATTAACTAATGTTTCGATTGTGTGGTCGCCACAAGAGGAAGAACCGTAACGGGCATATCGTTCTAAATCATTGATTCCGGCTAATGAGATCGCTGCCGAAACCGGGATAGGATCCGGACTGTAGAGCGGGCTAGTATTGTTAATATGATGACGAGATGCGAGCCAGGTGGCTAAATGTCCACCCGCTGAATGGCCGGATACAATGACATTTGAGAGGTCCAAATGATACTCTTCTGCAACAATTCGAAGATAATCCGCTCCATTGGCAATATCTAAAAACGTGCCGGGATAACCCCCTCCATCATGCCCAATCCGGCGATATTCTAAATTCCAGATTGCAAATCCTTGGTTACGAAGTTCAGCAGCCATTGGATTCATAAGTTCTACTCCCGGATAGGCGCTTAACCAGCAACCGCCGTGGATAAGGATCATCGTATTTCGGATCTCACCATCCGGAAGCCACAGATCACCAAATTGCAATGAATCCTCACCAAAGTAGATTCTATGATCGGCTTGTAATCCTTCAACCTCCATGATGTCTGTCCAGCTCACTAATTGAGCGGAGGAGTTTTGAAAAGTAACTGTAAGCAGGAATGTTAAAAATAGATATTTAATCATGGGTACTTAAAATTAATCAGGTGGAAGATAAATTAAATCGCTTCAATTATTGAAATTTTTTAGGAAAGAACCGACTCGTTTAGATGAACCACGGGTTTACAACTAAGATATTGAATTAGAATTTCTCATCAGCTTTGCCATACCCGCCGCCACCGGGAGTGACAATGACAAATCGGTCACCGGGATGTAATTCTTTTCCATCTACCCATTGAAGTGTCTCTCTTGACCCATCCATTCGTTCAATCCATTGCTCACCACAGTTCCCGGGTAATCCTCCTTTGAGGCCGTAAGGTTTTGTAACTCTGTGTTGTGTGAGTACAGATAGGGAAACGGGTTCAAGAAAAGTCAAAGTTCTGGTGAGGCCATTGCCTCCTGACCACTTACCCACTCCTCCAGAATTTTTATTGATTTCATAACGATCGAGCCGTACCGGATATCTATGCTCTAATATTTCAGGATCGGTTGCGCGGGTATTGGTCATATGTTGATGAATGGCATCCGCACCATGAAAGCCTTCACCGGCACCGGTACCACCGGCAATGGTTTCATAATATCCGAAGGTCTCATTGCCGAAAAGTACGTTGTTCATCGTTCCGTAACTGCAACCTGTGAGGCCGAAGGCTTTGATTAATGTATCCGTTAATCTCTGGCTCGTTTCAATATTTCCACCGACTACGGCCGGACACTCCTCAGTAACATCTGAGAAATATGGGTTCAGAATCGTTCCTTTCGGTAGAATAATTTCTATGGGCTGCAGCAGGCCATCATTTAATGGCAGGGGTTCATCAATCATCAAGCGAAGAAGGTAGATGATGACACTATTCACGATGGATGGATTTGCATTCAAGTTCCCGGGATGCTGCTCAGAAGTGCCTGTGAAATCGATTTTCATTGATTTTTTTCGAACAGTACATTCTACTGCTAATTTAAATCCGTCATCTAACAGTTCAACGGCACTGTATTTCCCATCCGCTATTTTCTCGATTGTCTGTTTCATTTGATGAGAGGCATACTCTTTAAGACGTTTCATATAGAGTAAAATCTCATCACGCCCGTACAGATCAGCCATTTTTTTTAATTCCTGAACACCGCGATAATTTGCGGCTACAGCTGCTTGAAGATCGGCTATATTTTCGTCCGGTGATCTGGATGGCCAAGGGCCAGTTTTAAAAAGGTCTTCAACGGCGGTCCATTTAAAATTTCCTTCTTTTGCCAAAAACATAGGTGGAATCACGACGCCCTCTTCAGCGAGGTTTTGGGCGTCGGGAGGCATGGATCCGGGCCTTTTGCCGCCAATTTCAGCATGATGTGCACGATTTGCGACAAACCCGATCAATGTTTTTTCATGAAATACGGGAGTAATCACATTCAAGTCCGGAAGGTGGGAACCTCCAAAAGCGGGATGATTTGTTATAATGACATCTCCTTCTGAAAGAGCTTCATGTTGCTTACTGAATCCCAATGTTAAAAAACGATCCGGATTTTTTTCAAATTCATCTAAAATAGTTCGAACGCAACTTCCCATGGCACCGAGATGAACCGGGATATGAGGCGCATTTACCAGGAGATAACCACTGGAATCGAGCAGGGCACAAGAGTAATCAAGTCTCTCTTTTATATTCACAGACATGGCGGTTCGCTTCAGCATTTCACCCATCTGATCAGCAATTGAGCTGAACCTGTTGATATAAAGTTGCAACTGAACCTCTTCAGATTGTGATTTCACTGATTTGTCATATTGATATTTTGACTCTGAATCAGACATCACTAATTCCCAGGTTCCGTCAAACAAAAGTGTTCCTTTCCATCCTCGTTCGATCACTGTAGTACTGTGTGGATGAAGTATCAAGGCAGGCCCAATAATCTCTGATGAAGGAATAATGTCAGAGATGTCATAGATCGGGGCTTTATGAGGCTTCTTATGATAGAGTATCTCTGTAAATTGATCTGTTGGATTGGGTTGAACTGCGGTTTTGTTCGGGTTGACCGGTCTGTTTTTTGGACTGTGCTCGTCTGCGGATTTTTTTTCTGATGCCAAAACCCGAATCGATTCTACTTCTATTTTTCGGCCATCAATCCGGTGACCATACATTTGGAAATAGGCCTCTTCAAACGATTGTTTCAGGTTGACATCAAGACTCCATTCCAGATCCAGTGTATGATCCTGCCCTAAAAATCGAAGGGCTGCCACTCGTCGTTGAGTAGAAATCTCATCTCGGGTAAAACCTTGATTTAAAAGGGCTGAAATAGATTTCTGTTCAAGCTCCTCAAAAAGGTTTGGCAGGTTTTTGAAACAATCATCCAGGGGTTTAAGCACCTGCTTTATTGAAATTTCTTCCAGGAGAGATTGTTGAAGTCCGTAAGCACTTAAAAGTCCGGCGTCTGAAGGAACAAGAACACATTTTATATTGAGTTTTTGAGCAACGGATAGTGCATGTTGAGCACCGGCACCTCCGAAAGAGACCATCGAGTATTCTGCCGGATCAAATCCTTTTTGAATAGAAATTTGCCGGATAACTTGTGCCATTCTCTCGTTTATGATATCCAGGTAGCCATTGAGTATCACTTCTTTTGTAAGAGGAGTCTCTCTATTTTTATTGATCCTGTCCATCAATTGATGCAAGGCATCGACAGCTGCTTCCGGCAATACCGTAATCGGAAAATTGGATACTTGAAGACGGCCCGTCAGCAGATTGACATCGGTAATAGTGAGCGGCCCGCCATTCCCATAAGAAGCCGGACCGGGATCTGCACCGGCGCTTTCGGGTCCGACAGTCAAACTTTGTCCGTCAAACTCACAAATGGACCCTCCACCGGCAGCAACGGTCTCGATATCGATTGCCGGTGCTTGCAGTGTGGCATCTCCGACAGTGTGTTCAAACACAAATTCAATGGTTGAATCAACTCTGGATACATCTGTGCTGGTACCTCCCATATCGAACGTAATTATTTTTTTCAGATCGGGAGATACCCTGTTTGCAATTGCCTTTGCACCGATTACACCTCCTGCAGGACCACTGAAAAGGCCATCCTTGGGTTTGTAGTGTGATGAATTTGACAGAGATCCGGCACTATTCATTATTTTCAAAGAACCTGATCCGACAGCTTGGGAAATCTCATCCAAATAACTCTGCATGGGTGCCGTCAGGTATGCATTGAGGTCTGTGGTTATTGAACGGGGGACAATTTTAATCGTTGGGTTTAATTGCGAAGAGCAGCTTACATACTTTACTCCCAGTTTTTTTAAGAGGGCTTCGACCTGCAGTTCGTGGTCGGGGTTCAGATAACTATGCATAAAACAGACTGCAACTGCTTGAAAACCGGATAATATAGGCTCAATTCGTTCTTTAAGAGCAATCAGATCGATATTTTTTATTATAGTACCTGAATGGTCCATCCGTTCAGACACTTCAATAATTTGGTCGTAATAGGGAGTTGGTTTTCTGATATTGAGGCAAAAAAGTTCGGGTCTTTGCTGATTTCGTATATGGAGAAGATCTTTAAACCCTTCAGTGATCAAAAAAAGAGTTTTACCACCGGTTCGTTCAAGCAGTGCATTGGTGCCTTTAGTTGTGGATAGTCGCATTTGAATAGGGGGAAGATTCTCGGTCAGACCGGTGAGTGTAATGAGTCTGGCAGCCAGAATGGGAGCTTCTTCCGGACTTCTGATTTCAAAATGGATCGGGTTTCCGTATGCGTTTTCCAGCTTTTGATTTAAGGTAACTAATCCATTACTGCTGTTAGAATGGGTGATAGAGTATGTTTTTTGATCCCTATCCAGAAGTTGAATTGTGTAGCCGGTAAAAAAATCGTCCGGATAATTGTCAGCAATGTTCGTTTTTATACTTTTTTTATCCGGTTGAAGAAAGCCTTGTCCACGGATGGCGCTATTGCTTAATACTTTTATCCGTCGGATTTCTTGATTCGGTGTAATGGCCAAACAGTCAGTGAACGTACCGCCGGTGTCGATATATAATTTAAAAAGAGTGGTATTTCGGTGGCTTTTCACTATTTTTCCCTCAATATTTGATGATTGAATCTTTAGGGGATTAAATAATACTCAACTCAAGTGAGAAAAAATGAATGAAATTGATGCTACATTGATTCATTCATTGAGATACAACTATTGATAAGAATATAATAGTTTGAACGAATCTATTTTAAAAAGACAGATGGTCAGGGGTTAAGTACAGATGGATAACAGATTTTATTTTCCAATTCCTTTTGAGAATCCTGTTCTCATCTTTGCTTTGGTGATGCTGATTATTCTTCTGGCACCCATTCTCTTCAAAAAAATGAAGATCCCGGGATTGGTAGGACTGATTTTAGCCGGTACGGTGGTCGGACCGGGTATGCTGGGGTTGATTGAGCGAGATTTCACCATAGAGCTCTTAGGCACAGTTGGATTGCTCTATCTGATGTTTATGGCCGGCCTATCAATCGATCTCAACAGATTTGAGAAGTTAAAAGGGAAAAGTATGGGATTTGGTATCCTATCCTTTCTCATTCCGCAATTGGGTGCACTATATGTAGGTACACAATATTTAGATTATTCAATTGCTACCTCTCTGTTATTAGGTTCCATTGTTGGTTCACATACACTATTAGCCTATCCGATTGCGGAAAGATTGGGTATTACCAAAAATACCGGTGTGACCATGTCGATGGGAGGCACGTTGGTTACAGATTCACTTTCATTGGGTGTATTAGCTATTGTGGCAGGTACCGTGGGTGACAATATTGGTGCCGGGTATTGGGTTGGATTTGGGACATCTGTCATCATTTTTGTTGCAGCGGCAGTGATTCTTTTACCAAGATTGGGGGGGTGGTTCTTTAGAAACATTCGGTATGAAGATAATATCGATTATGTTTTTATGATTGCCGTTCTATTTACGACTGCGTTTTTTGCTGAACTGGCGGGATTGGCTCCGATTATTGGGGCATTTATGGCAGGTTTACTCATGAATCGTTTGGTGCCTACCAGCAGCACATTAATGAGCAGAATTCAATTTGTTGGAAATGCACTTTTTATCCCATTCTTTCTGATATCAGTAGGGATGCTTGTGGATATCAAGGTATTGGGGAGTTTGGATGTTTGGATGAAAGCAATCGTATTCAGTTTGTTGGTATTTTTTGGAAAAGGGTTGGCATCCTTGATTGTTCGTTACCTATTTAAATTTTCCAATGAAGAAGGGTGGGTTATTTTTGGTTTAACTACGCCACAATCAGCGGCAACACTGGCCGTGACACTGGTAGGATTTGAATTGGGATTTTTTGAAACGACGGCAGTAAATGCTGTAGTCATTATGATTTTAATTACCTGTTTGGTAGGACCGTGGTTAGTCGAAAAATATGGAAGAGCGGTGGCTATACAGGAAGATGAGAAACCGTATGAAGCATCTGACGCCCCTCAGCGTATCTTGGTTCCACTTGCTAATCCGGAGACATCGGATGCACTGATGGATATTGCCTTTATGGTGAGAGATAAGAAGTTCGATCAGCCGATCAACCCGCTCACGGTTGCCCGAGACGGTGTGGATGTAGAAGCACAAGTTGCAAGAGGCGAAAAAATGTTGAGTCATGCCGTTATACATGCAGCGGTTGCAGATGTACCTGTGAATCCCGTAACCAGAGTGGATATGAACATCTCAAAAGGGATTGCACGTGCTGTGAGTGAGATGCGAATAACCAATATTATCATTGGTTGGAATGGCCAGGTTTCAACCAAACGGGCTGTTTTCGGAACCATTCTGGATCAGTTATTAAAAGAGATAGATGAGATGGTGATGGTCTGTAAGATTGAGAAACCGATGAATACATTTGAACGTATTGTTGTTGCTATTCCACCCTATGCTGCCCTGGAAGCCGGTTTTAAATCTATGATGAGATCCGTTAAACTGTTAACTGAACAGATTGGCGGTGAACTGATCATATTGGCTACAGAAGACAGAGAATCATTTCTCAAAAAGAAGATCAATTCTGTAAAACCCGATCTTGATTATCATTGTCACACATTGAAGCAGTGGAATGATCTACCCAAATGGCAGAGCGAAAAACAGGAAGAGAATGATCTATTTATATTGGTGAGTTCGCGTGAAGGGTCCATCTCCTGGAGACCCGGGTTGGATCGATTGCCGAGAGTGATTGCACAGAGGAATCCGGAGCTCAGTTTTATCACTATCTATTCAAATAAAAATGAGAAGGGTGCCGGTGTAAATGATACCGAGGGGGGGCAAAATCTATTAACGGCCGATCATATTAAAATTAAACTGAAAGGTGATGATATTGAATCAATTTTAGCAAAAGTGATTAAGGATGATGATGAATTTGAAAAAATAGCCATTTCCCGAATTACCCGGCGGTTGCTGGAAAATTCTGTAGACTATACACCGGAAGCCATGCCGGGTGTACTTGTATATGATGCTCACACATCTAAAGTGTCCGAACAGCTCCTATTTGTAGGAGTTGTACCGGAAGGAATTAAAGTTGAAAGAACATCTGCCAAAGCATTTATTATCTTTATATTCCTGAGTCCGAAGAGTACAAATGTTGAAGATCATTTGACTGGATTAAACAGGGTATTGAAATGGATCAGAAAAGAGGATATAGAGAATATTAAGTCAGCGGTTACCCCTAAAGAGGTACTTCAGATTTTATTAAATGCTTAATCTTCTAAAAAATGGTTGATTTAATACAAAATTGTAAAGTAAAAAGAGCTAAAAACAGTGTTATTTATACCCGGATTTTAAGTCTGTTTAATATAATTTCAGAATTATAGGTATAGTTTATAAACAAAAGAATGTATGCCCACGCAAAAAACTCATAAAAGGCTTGATAAAGAACTGAAACTATTTGATGTGTATGCCATCAGTACGGGTGCCATGTTTAGTTCCGGGTTTTTTCTCTTGCCGGGATTAGCGAGTGCTGAGGCAGGTCCCGCTGTCGTGCTCGCCTATTTAATTGGCGGGTTTATGGTTTTGCCTGCAATGTTTAGCGCATCTGAATTATCCACGGCAATGCCCAGGGCCGGTGGACCTTACTATTTCCTGGACCGAAGTCTTGGGCCAATGGTTGGAACCGTTGGAGGATTGGGTACCTGGCTGGCACTGATTTTTAAAAGTGCATTTGCATTAATTGGAATGGGAGCCTACCTGGCAATTTTTATAGATGTACCCATTAAACCGATAGCGATAGGTTTTACCATTATTTTTACGTTGATGAATATTTTCGGAGTAAAAAAAACGTCCAATCTGCAGGGTGTTCTTGTTGTAATACTTGTCTCAATTTTAATTTTCTTTGTCATCGCCGGATTTGCGGAGCTCTTTTCATTGGGAATGTTTGAGACGTATCAAAATCAATTTAAACCATTTTTGCCATTCGGTTTTGAGGGTTTGATTTCCACTGTTGGGTTGGTATTTGTATCGTATGCCGGACTTACACAAGTAGCAAGTGTATCGGAAGAAGTTCAAAATCCGGATAGAAATATTCCACTTGGAATGATTTTATCCTTGCTTACAGCAACGATTGTGTATGTGCTTGGGGTCTATGTAATGGTTGCAGTACTCGATTCAAATGCACTGCGTGAAGATCTGACTCCGGTTGCAACAGCCGGAGAGGCATTTTTGGGATGGATGCCTTATGGCATTGGGCTGATGCTTGTTGTGTTAGCTGCTGTTGCCGCTTTTGCATCAACGGGAAATGCCGGGATTATGTCGGCTGCCCGATATCCGCTTGCTATGGCCAGAGATAAATTAATCTGGCAACCTCTATCCAAAATTGGAAAATTTAACACTCCTACTACAGCTATATTGGTGACTTCAGGAGTCATGATGTTCTTTATCCTTGTACTCGATGTAGCTGATATTGCTAAACTGGCGAGTGCATTTATGCTGCTGATCTTCGGATTGCTAAATCTTGCAGTCATCATCATGAGAGAAAGTAAAATTGAAGAGTATGATCCCGGCTTTAAATCGCCATGGTATCCATGGATGCAAATTGCCGGAATAATCATCAGTATCTGGCTTATTACTGTCATGGGAATCATCTCTGTTCTTTTTACGCTGGGTATGATTCTATCCTGTATTGCTTACTATTACTACTTTGCATCCAAAAAAGTAAAGAGATCGGGTGCCATCTTTCATGTTTCAGCCCGCTTGGGAGAATTTCAATATGAAGGGTTAGAGAGAGAGATGCGTGGAATCCTCAGAGAAAAAGGGTTAAGAGAAAATGATCCGTATGAAAAAGCAATTGGTCGTGCGTTGGTTTTGGATTTGGCCGGTGATGAAAGTTTTGAGAATATCATCAAGCTATTCGTAAAGGATTTGTCAGATAAAGTAGATCTTCCAAGTGAGGAGTTAGCACGTTTATTTATGGACCAGAGTTATGAGGGAATTTTGCCGGTCGGAAATGGAGCTGCAATAAAGCATATCAGAATAAAGGAGGATATTGATACGGAAATCGTGCTTACACGAATTCAATCCGGTGTTAATTTGGATGATGATGTTTTTGAAACGGAAATAGACACGTTAGATGAGGATAAAAATCAACTCTATTGCCTTATATTTTTATTGAGCTCAACGAAGCAATCCGGTCAACACCTTCGTATTCTTGCCCATCTCGCAGAAATGATTGACAGTATGGATTTCCAGGATCGATGGATGAATGCAGATGATGAAGCAGAGCTGAGAGAAATTTTACTTCGTGATGAGCGATTTATAAATATCAAAATTAAAGAAAATACAAATTCAGCTCAGTATATAGGTGAAAAAGTGAAGGACCTTCAGTTGCCAGGTGAAAGCTTGATTACGCTGATAAAACGAAATACTGAAATTATATTCCCTCATGGTAAAACAGTCATCCAAAAGAATGATGAATTATCCATTATTGGAGAGAAAAACGACATCAAAGAGTTAAAAAGCCAAATGAGATCCAAGGATTAAAGCTTTTTTTTCAGAGCAGAATAAAAAGGGTGGAAATAAAAGCATAAATATGTTAATATGTTTTTATGCGAACTACGATTGATTTACCGGATAAACTGATGAAAAAGGCTAAAAAATTAGCGATAGAAGAGGGTATTACTCTTAAGGAGCTTTTTACACGCACTCTCGAAAAAGAGATTTCAGGAGGAGTGTCTGCCCAAGTTGCACCCTGGAAACAGCTACACGGGAAGGGGTCTGCACAAGCACTGCAGCCGGAAGATTCAGGCTTTGAGGGTTATACAGGACCGGATTGGAATCATGCCTTACAGGCAAATGAACCTGAAGATTGATGCTGCTGCTGGATACTCATATCTGGCTATGGTGGCTTTTAGGGGATGGCAGTTTGAGTTCTTCGGAGCGTGAAGAGCTGGAGAAAGTTGCCTCTCAGGGAAAACTTGCCATTTCATGGGTATCTGTATGGGAAACGGAGATGTTGGAGAGAAAGGGACGAGTAAGCTTACTGCCCGGTTTTGAATCCTGGATTGAACAGGCAACCCACCCTGGCATCGTTACGGTTTTACCTGCTGATACTGCAGTAGTCCTTGCACAACGAAAGCTGCCGGATACATTTCATGGTGATCCTGCTGACCGACTGATTGCCGCTACATCACAGCTTTCAGGCTATCCATTGATTACTCATGACCAACGAATTTTGAATTCGGGAGCTTGCAAAATCTGGAGCGTCTGATCTGTAATCAGTTTCCAAGTTTACCTAATATCTCATCAAATGAGAGTGAACTCTCTTCGCTCTCTTTCATATTTCGGAATGTGAATTTGCCCTCATTCAATTCATTATCACCAACGATAATGGCATAGGATGCATTTTCTCTGTTGGCATCTTTCATTTGAGCTTTCATGGATCGACCCATGTAGTCCATGGTAGCTGAATGCCCATTAGCGCGCAACTCCGGTAATTTAGATACTCCCCATCTGCGGGCAGCATCCCCGAGAGTGACGATGTAGACATCAACTGACTTTTCATCACCAAGAGTGATACCCAGCTCATCACAAGCAATGAGTAAACGCTCCATACCCGCCGCAAAACCGACCGCGGGGGTGGGTTGACCGCCGATCTCCTCAACCAGAAGGTCATATCGTCCGCCACCGGCCAAGGCATCTTGAGCTCCGAGATCCGGACTGATCAGCTCAAAGGCTGTTTGTGTGTAGTAATCCATACCCCGAACCAGATAGGGATCTTCCTCGAAAAGAATTCCCACGTCCGTGAGATACTCTTTCACTTTTGAATAGTGTGATTTGGACGCTTCATTCAGGTAATCCGTAATCACCGGGGCCGATTCGATGAACGGTTTGTCCTCCTCTTCTTTAGAGTCGAGAATTCTGAGTGGATTCTTCTCATACCTCTTTTTTGAGAGCTCACTCAGTTTATCAAAATTTGGTTTTAAATAAGCTTTTAAAGCTTCTTTATACTTATCTCGACTTTCCGGATCGCCGATTGAATTGATTTTGAGTGTCGTGTTTTTGATACCCAATTTGTTGTAGATTTGAATCATAAATGAAATCACTTCCACATCGGCAACGGCATCATCACTGCCCAATACTTCGACACCAAATTGGTGAAACTGTCTTTGGCGACCTTTCTGTGGCCTTTCTGCCCGAAACATGGGGCCGATATAGTATAATTTTTGTGAACCACCCCGCTGATCCAGATGATTTTCAACGTAAGACCGCACAACCGGCGCCGTTAACTCCGGCCTGAGAACATAGTTATCATCCCCACGGCTGAATGCAAAAATTTCCTTGGAAACGATATCGGTCAGCTGACCCAATCCCCGCACAATCAACTCAGTCTGTTCCATGATTGGGGTGCGGATCTCTTCAAAATTAAACTTCTCTGCTTCTGTGCGAATCAGATTTTCCAGTGCTTGCCATTTTCGGGTTTCATCCGGGAGGATGTCAACCATTCCAAGATGAGTGGTATATTTTGCTTGAGCCATTTATTCGCTTTGATCCATGATCAGTTAAAAGTATTTCAAGATAGTTGTCTAAGATACGGGGGATTGAGGAAAGATAGTATTGAATGTAGGGTTACGTGTTTAGGTGTTGAAGTGTGGATGTGTTGACGAGTTTACGTGTTTACGTGTTGACATGTTTACGTGTTAGGGTGTTGATGTATTTGATTGATGAAATTGACTGAATTTTAGTATTATCGATAGGACTATTTTAATGAAGGAATAGAATTCTTAAAAACAAACGTGCAAGAAAAGACTTTTAAAACAGAAAAGAGTGAACATTTCAGGAAGCTGGTTTTGAGTTATAAATTTAACTTTTATACGCTTTTTAAACTGCCGGCCGCCTGGTTTTCAGGTGTAAGAGTGAAGGAGCTGAACTATGAAACGTGTGAAGTGATTGTGCCTTTCAAGTGGTTTTCACAAAATCCGTTCAGGAGCACCTATTTTGCATGTTTAGCGATGGCTGCCGAGATGAGTACAGGCGTACCCTTTTTGATGGCAACTCATAAAGAGTCACCCGGCTTTTCAATGTTGGTTACCGATATTAAAGGGAGTTATCTTAAAAAAGCGACCAACCTGACTACATTCGTTTGCAGTGATGTTCAAAAAATATTTAAAATGGTGGAACAGGCAAAAGTGAGTGGTGAGGGCGAATCCATCATAACAGAGACTGTAGGAACAGACCGGGATGGGGATGTGGTTGCCCGATTTGACATTACCTGGTCCGTTAAAAGAAGAAGTAAATAACGTAAACAGAAACCATTTATTGATACAGATGTTGAAAATTATATGTAATGCCATCATCATAAGCCTCTGTTCGGCATGCTTTTTATTGCTTCAAGCCCAAGATTCGTTGGTTTACGAATCGGGTGGCGATCTGACTCCGGAGCTGTCTGCATTCAATGTTCATTTCTATGATCTGAATCTGAAGGTGAATCCGGCAGACAGTTCAGTGGGAGGAAGTGTGGAGGTTCATTTCAATATCGTTCAACCGACGGATCGAATTGAGATGGCGCTGGATCCAAAATTAACGATTCATGATATTATCAGAATTTTAAATACCGGGCCGTCTGATGTTTCAGCGGACGAGAGAGTTTCTGAATCACTCTCGTTTAAAAGAAGTGATTCAACTCATACATTTTATGTTCAATTTGATGAGACACTTCAACCCGGAAGCAGTGAAGTGATCCGAATCGACTATTCCGGCAAACCGCGAGTATCCCCAAGACCCCCCTGGGATGGGGGAATGGTTTGGTCGAGAACTCCATCCGGCGCCCCATGGGTCGGTGTGGCGGTACAAGGCTCCGGATCGTGGATATGGTGGCCGAATAAGGATCACCCATCGGATCGTGCCGATTCCGTTGCTGTAAACCTTTCCATGCCGGATGACCTGGTTGTAGCCTCTAACGGCCGCTTGCGGGGTATTTCAGTAATAGAAGAAGGTTGGACGATCTGGCACTGGTTTGTCTCAACACCAATCAATAACTACAATATCACTCTGAATGCGGCTCCGTATGAAACCATTACAGATTCATACACCAGTACTTCAGGAGATGTAATTGACATCACCTTCTGGATTTTGCCGGAGTATTTGGAACAGGGCAAAGAACTATTTCCACAATTTGCGGAGCAGTTGCGTCATATGGAGGAGATTGCCGGACCTTATCCGTTTCGGGCTGATAAATATGGAGTGGCTCACTCTCCCTATTTAGGAATGGAGCATCAGTCGATAATCGCGTATGGGGCAGATTTTGCGAATAACAATCTATTTGATCAGAATGTAGGATTTGATGAGCTTCATCAACATGAGCTTGCTCATGAGTGGTGGGGAAATTTGATCACCGCTTATGACTGGAGAGATTTCTGGATTCATGAGGGGTTTGGAACCTATATGCAAGCACTCTATGCAGAACATTTGGGCGGCTTGGAATCGTATCAAACCTTGATCAATGTTTTTAGGCAGAGAATGAACCAGAACGCAACGATGGAGGTAGCTCCCAGGAAATCAATGAGCTCTTTGGATATTACACAGGGCAACAGAGGGGGTGATGTTTACTACAAAGGGGCGATGTTTCTGCACACATTGAGATATCTGATTGGCGATGAACACTTTTTCCTTGCACTTCGCAGGTTTGCGTACCCGGATCCGGAAATGGAGACGGTGACAGATGGCAGTCACATGAGATTTGTCACAACAGATGATTTTCTGAGTTTAACGGAGTGGATTACCGGAATGAATTTAGATTGGCTGTTTGAAGTCTATCTTAGGCAACCGGCACTGCCGGAGCTTCACGTTAACCGTTCGGAAGGGTATATGACATTGCAGTGGGAGGCGCCGGAGGGCATTTCATTTCCGATGCCAATACAGATTCGATTGGAGGGTGAATTGATGACATTGAGTCCGAACAGGGATGGATTAATAGCGATTGAACTATCGGATGAAGTTGCTGTGGAAATTGATCCAAACGGGTGGATATTGAAAGATTTGATAAATGAGAATGAGGAGTAATTGAAGTGTTCTTTGCAATTGCAGGGAGTTTTCATTCCGCTTCACTTCGCTACGCTGCGTGGGATAAAGTAGGAGCGCTCCATGGGATAAAAGAGGAGCGACTTCGCTATGCTACGCTCGAACTGACGGGTTGTTTTTTGAGTTTTTAGAGCCGGTTTTTTCAGTTTATAACATAATTGACTTGAAAATTCCCTAAAAAAGCGACAACATATAGGTCTACCGTAATTAGGATATAAATAAACTCAAAATTTTATGTGGCTAAATATTAAATCATTTGAAGAGTATAATCAGATCTATGACCAGAGTGAGAAGGATCGTCTGAAATTTTGGGAACATGAAGCGGGCACGTTTTATTGGCGAAAAAGTTGGGATAAAGTTCACTCAGGCGGGTTTGAGAAAGGGGATATCAAATGGTTTGAAGGTGGAAAACTGAATATTGTCGAAAATGCGCTGGATCGGCATTTGAATACGATTGGAAATAAAACAGCTTTTATTTTTGAGCCAAATCATCCCGATAGTTTTCGCCGAACCATCACATACCGTCAACTTCATGAAGATGTTTGTCGCTTTTCCAATGTTCTCGAAAGTAAGGGAGTCAAAAAAGGGGATCGGGTCTGTATTTATATGGCCATGACACCCGAGCTGATTATTGCTGCATTGGCCTGTGCCAGAATCGGTGCTGTTCATTCGATTATTTTTGCAGGATTTTCTGCTCAGGCACTGGCCGAACGTATTCAGGATTGTGATGCCAAGATGCTGATTACCAACGATGGATTGCGAAGAGGTGATAAGCATGTACCTCTAAAAGATATTTCTGATGAGGCATTGCAATCGTGTCCAACCGTAAAAAATGTGATCGTTTGTCAGAGAACTAACCGGGATATTGAGTGGGTAGAGGGGCGTGATGAATGGTGGCACAATCTGATTCGAAATGCATCCAAAGAGCATAAAGCTGTTGAGATGGACGCAGAAGATCCGCTTTTTATTCTCTACACGTCCGGTTCGACCGGCAAACCGAAGGGAGTTCTTCACACGTGCGGCGGGTATATGGTGTACACCAGTTACACCTTTAGAAATGTGTTTCAAGTATCGGAGGAGGATATCTATTGGTGTACAGCGGATGCCGGCTGGATAACGGGTCATTCCTATATTATTTACGGCCCATTGTTTAATGGTGCAACCGGAATCATATTTGAAGGCACACCCGTCTATCCGGATGCCGGACGATTATGGGAAGTTGTGGAGAAGTATAAAGTGACTCATTTTTATACAGCGCCTACTGCGATACGTGCGCTGATGAGTTACGATATGAACTACGTGAAAAAATATGATCTAAGTTCTCTGAAAGTACTCGGAAGTGTGGGAGAGCCGATTAATGAAGAGGCATGGCACTGGTATAATGATCATGTTGGAGGCGGAAAGTGCCCGATTGTTGATACCTGGTGGCAGACCGAGACCGGTGGCATTATGATATCACCACTAGCGGGAATTACTCCAACAAAACCCGGTTTTGCTACTCTGCCGTTGCCCGGAATAAAACCGGCGCTTATGGACGAAAAAGGAAAAGAGATTAAAGGCAACGGTGTGAATGGAAATCTATGCATAAAATACCCATGGCCCGGTATTGCACGTACAATTTGGGGTGATCACGATCGCTATCTTAAAACGTATATGAGCAGTTATAAAGGGTACTATTTTACCGGTGATGGATGTCGGAGAGATGCTGATGGATACTATCGAATTACCGGCCGGGTGGATGATGTACTGAATGTATCGGGTCACAGGCTGGGTACAGCTGAGATAGAAAATGCGGTTGATGAACATCCCAATGTTGTTGAGACAGCTATTGTCGGCTATCCGCATGAGATTAAAGGACAAGGGATTTTTGCATTTATGATTTGTGAAAAGACCCCCGACGATCCAAAAGCATTTAAAAAAGAGATCCACGATCTGGTTACGAAAATAATAGGGCCTATTGCAAAACCTGACAAAATTCAGATTGTCGACGGATTGCCAAAAACACGATCCGGAAAGATTATGCGACGAGTTTTGAGGAAAATTGCTGCCAATGATCTGGAAAATGTTGGGGATACGTCTACGCTGCTGGATCCTGCAGTGGTCGATTCGATTATGGAGGGGAAAGCGTATTAACAGACTATGATATATTCTGAAGGCTCTTTTTAGTTCAACAATTCATCGAATGAAATAACCAATCGATAATAAGAAGAGACTGAAGGAGAAGAGGATCAATCGAAAGCGTGTGCTGATGATGACAAAGTGAAATAGGAGTCCATAGGTGAGGGGATATTCAGCCAGCCACCGATAGTAGTGATGTCTATGAGCCGCTCCCATTGCCATGGTGACATGTCCGTGCAGAATAGTTAGCATAAAAGGAAGCCCAAAAAGTATAGAACCCGGAAAAGAGAGCATCTTGTTGATAGAGAGCAGTTCACACAGAAAAAAATAGGGCCATGCGAAAATCAAGAGAAGGGGCACGGAGAGAGCCCAATTGATCATCGCAATTCGTTTATAATTACTTTCGGTAAGTTCAGATTTTGAATTCATGGGTTATGCTTCGCTAATTGAAAAATTCTTGCCGTCTTTTTTTATCGGCTCAGGGGTATATGCAGCGAGGTGACCAATACAAAAGTCGAGCTACCTAAGCTAACTCGACTGCATGATGCCCTTTTTATATCCAATTACGGCGGTTAAATTATGTATTCAATTAATTCCAGCTTATTAATAAAGCGAAAGTCTTTCCGGTTCTTTAATATTAAAGGAATTTCGAGAGTCAAGGCCGTAGAAGCAATAACCCAGAAGCCATATTTATGGATTTGACCACTGTGATTTCCGGACCTTCCTAACCCATGCAGTACTATCCTGCATATCTTCCCGATCTTTCCACATACCAAAAAATGAACTCTCTAAAATGCTTTTCTTCCCTGATTTCTTTGTCCCATCCTTTACATATCGTTCATAAAGAAAATCCACAAAATCCTGGGCTTGTTGTTTAGCCTCAGGAGGTAGCTTTTTAATTTTTTTTGAAACCGTTGATTCACTCATAGTAGAAATGTTTGACTGTAATCTAACAAATGAATTCTAAAGATGAGAAAAAATTGTTCGGACAAATTTAATTAATTCCATATGCGCATAACGGACTGGCGACTAAACGGCGAGGTTACCAACCATCCTATGCCCCAAACTTCTAACTAATCCGTTTGAGCCGCTTGTTAACCGAAAAGCTAATTTGAACTCGGATATAGTTATTTGGGATATTATTAAAATTTAATTGCTCAATAAAGTAATTAAGTTTCAGTTTTCGCAAGCATTTTTTGAAATAACGACATTGAGCTGCTGATAATAAAATATTGCTTGGAAAACCAAAACTGTGAATGAAACCCCATGATAATCCAGAATATTGCACCTATAATATGTACGATCTCTGAAGAAATGACATAAAACCAAAAATAGGTTAAACCGAGTAGGATTCCTGAAATAGATATTACAAATCCAAAAATATATCTTTTGCGAGCTTTTGTAAGCTGCCGGTCAATAAATTCCTGAAACTTATTCTCTTTTAAAAGCTGATGATCTTTGTATAGAAAAAAGGGGCTAATATCATCAAATTGTTCCTCAAAGAATTGTTTTATTAATTCGTTAGAAATCATTGGTTGTTGAGTTTTCGGTTAACATGCATATAATGGCAAGATCACTCACACCACATTTGTCCGATAATAATCCAATTATCTCATCAACACAAATAATGTCAATGTTTTACGATTGGAACAACGGTAATGACCGCTACTCCATTTGGCATGTGTCTAACTTCGTGATATAAAGTTATCGTCTAATTTTTAAAAACTCCAAAAAAATCAATGAGAAAAACTATTAACGAAGCCTTTTTTCAATTTCTCCAACAAAATTTCTGGCATCTCGCCTCGAAAAATCTTCCATGACGTAATGTCCGTCAAATTCCAAATCTTCAAAGAGTTCTGTACCGTCATATCCAATAAGATATAGTTTACCATTTTGATAATAAACTTCATGAATCTGGTACATTGGTATGACCATCGCACGGTCTAGGAGGGATGTAACCCCGGTTGATACCATGGAAAGTATAACAGATTTTAAATGATTGCTCTCCCCATGGCTCTTTTCTTCTTGAATGTCATCTTCAATATATTGTAGAAACCGGTCTGTGAATTGAATAAGAATGGCGTCATCGATAATCATCAGGTCAACAGAACCTTCTCGGGTAGTCATTGCATATGGTGCTTCTTGATGAGAAATGCGGGGCATGAATTCTGCATCAACGTTATTTGAATTGATATTAAATCCGGAACGCTGTGCTTCCGATGTCAAAGGAATTGAAACTGTAAGCAAGATTATAAGAACGGTAAAACTAAATGACTTTTTACTGATTTTGTATTCTGAATTATTCATGATAAACCGGGTTTTGTTTAGGAATCATAAAAATCAATACGCAGATATAGCGGCTAGGTTTCAGTGCGCTGGGACCAAATTCGGATGATCTAGTTGTATAAATAATTAATGTGGCATCACGGATACCGGCTCAGAGCTTAAACGGCGAGGAAATCAATTTTAATTGGAACAAAATCAAAAAATCGCCCGCTTGAAGAGATTGTTATACCCATTATTAGTACGTAGGCATTATTGTTCTTCAATTATTGAGTTTCCTTTTGATCTGTCTCCTGATGTCCATTCCCAACTTTCATGAAGTCGAATTTTTCCGTTTTCAAGAATTTCAGGTATTGATTTACAAATCCCTGTCATTAGCTCGTTTTTATTGTTTACTTGGTGGTAACGCATATTGATATTACCATTCTCGCCAACAAGTCCAATTAGATGACCTTTTTTTATTTTACCACCTGAGTATTCGGATGAGAGAATATTTCCTATTTGTTTGTAAATAAAAACAGTTTCGTTTGAAGTTTCACCATTTTCTGAATTAACAACAGGTCTGAATATTTTGTTATGATAGTCAATCATACATTTTTATTTAAGGTCATCCACATCATCTAAAACATAACATTGCTCCCATTGTGTCATTCCGATTTTTGGGTAAAAATTGACTGCTTTTGGTGCTGAAAGAAGAATGAGCTTTGCTTTGGGTGAAGCAAGTTTGGTCTGTCTGATTAATTCTTTTCCGATTCCTTGTTTTTGGTATTTTTCGTCAATAGCAAGGTCAGATAAGTAAGTACAATATAAAAAGTCGGTCAACGATCTTGAAACACCTACTAATTTTCCATTGTGTCTTGCTGTAATGGTTAAATTGCTGTGTTCTAACATTTTGGCAATTCTCTCAGGTTCAGAAACCGGTCTTCTTTCTCCTAATGTTGAGTTTATCAATACTTCAGTAAATTCTTCGACACTCAAGTCCGTTTCAATCTGATATTTTATCATAATTATAAGTTCATTTCGTAAAGCCATTTCTGTTTTACCAAAAACTGTAGCGATGTTGAATTATCGTTTAATAGATTTATTAAATATACTCGAAATTTTTAATGAATAAATTTAAGAGTGTGAAACGGGTTGTGTATCCGTTTTATCGGGATGCGTATACTCTTCTATCTGTTCCAATAACTCCAACGATTGCATTAAGGGTGTCCACTCTTTTCCATTGAAAATGAGTTTGAACCACTCTTTTTCTCTGTTTTCAAATTTGATATTGAAGAATAGCCATAATGAGGTGAATGTAAACGAAACCGTGAATATTAAGACAATGAACCATTGCCATAATTCCCAACTTTGAAACATAGAATCATTCCACCAAAATGTTGTCCAAACCGGAAGCTGTAATATCAAAATTCGTGTAACCCATAATGTGGAACTTTTCAATTTGGCTATCCTTTTTTGGGTTTGCAGAATTGGTTCGGTGATATCTATCTGATAAATGGCAATAAGTTGATATAGATAAATTATTATACCTATGGCAGTAAGGGCTACCTGAATTCCTGCTGAAAAAAGAAAAAATTTGTTAGCGTCTTCAAAAGCGAAAAGAAAGATGTTGGTTAGCACTATTCCACCAATTCCCACCCATAATATTCCAACTAACAAAGTGAAAATTTTAATAGGTTTCATGGACGCCAATAAGTTATAAACCTGTATGCTTGAAATATCTTTCTGATTTTGTTTGCTAATAATCAAACTTTCTTCCCATTTTTCGCTGGCTGATTGCCAAAGTTTTTTAATTTCCTGCTCGTTCATACCTTTATGATTTTATTTGTGAAAACCGTGTTTTTAATTTTTCTTTAATACGTCCAATTTTTGTACCCACATTACTTACTGATATTCCCAGGATCTCTGCGATATCTGTGTGACTTTTATCTTCCAAATACAAAAGCATCAATGCTTTCTCCAGTTCCCTGAGTTCACTGATAAACTGCTCCAAAAAATTCAAGTTTTGCTCATTTTCTGTAATCTCTTCATCCGTTATAAGCACAAATTGCTCATTATACTGGGTGATGTTCTTTATTCTGGTTGTGTTTTTTCTGTAAAACGAAATGGCGACATTTAATGAAATACGGTATAGCCAGGTTGACATTTTATATTGGTCATCGTATTTATGAATGGATTGCCATATTTGTATCATTATTTCTTGCAGCAGATCTTGCCTGTCCTCATTATTTGGGCAATATGCACGGGCAACTTTCAGCAGAATTCCTTTATTCCGCTCAATTGTGTCTTGAAAAAATTGCCTCTGTTCTTCTTTATCCATTCTCACTTATTGAAAATCACATCTTATTTACTTGATTATTCGCAGAGGCACTGAAAAAATCACAGAATTCAGAAAAATTTTTTCTGATAACTTTGATACAATGCTCCTTATCGGCCGTGAATTATTCTTCCGACCTATACTCCAGGATATCTCCCGGCTGACATTCCAAAGCATCACAAATGGCTTCCAGTGTGCTAAAACGCACCGCTTTGGCTTTGCCTGTTTTCAGAATAGATAGATTAGATATGGTTATATCCACTTTTTCTGATAGCTCATTAAGCGACATCTTTCGCTTTGCCATCATTACATCTAAGTTTACAATTATCGGCATAGGTCAAATGGTTAATTCGTTTTCAGATTGAATTTCAATGCCCCTTTTAAAAACCTGAGCAATGGCAAAAACTATAGCGGCTGTGAACAAGAATTCAACGCCTCCGCTTGTGTATTCATAAAGGTTAATTAGCTCAACACCTCTATTGATCAACCACTCTTCAAATTCAGTGGTTAGTATGGAGACCATACCGATTCCGAGTGCCACATACGCAACTTTTGAGATGAGCCCGGCTACTTCAGTGGTAAAAGGGTGAGTGTATTTGGCTTTTTGAAAGATTTTGATGATCCAATAAAAAAGGAATGCCTTTAGTGCCCAAATTATGATTATCAATACAACCATGGCAATATAGATCCATAAATCATATTCCATCAAACCAGACAAGTTCAGTCCCAAATGGAGGTCTTGTGTCGCAATAGGATTAATAAAAAGACTGAAAAATAAGGTGAAAATAAGTGTGCCTGTTTTGATGCAAATGCCAATAAAAATGACCCACGTGACTATGTTCAGAATTTTGAAATTACGCTTTGTTTTTGTTGCCATATATAATTCATTCTAATTGTGATTTAATTTCTCGATACGATTTCGATATAAATTTATTGATAAACAACAAATATTTTACTTTTATCAAAAATAATTTCGTTCCGCTATTACCTATTGATCACAAAAGATTTGTTTTTTGAAGAGTTATATCGTGAAATTGGCAAACCAAAGGAGGTGATGGCTGGTAGAAAAAACTATTAAAGGTGAGTAGTTTTTCAAAACAAGCAACTCTGGAAAACAGAAGTCTCGTCAGCGTCCCGAGTTACCTATATCAGATAAAGATTGCAGTGCAACTGTATGTTTAGGTAATACCGAATAGTCTAAGTCTTTTTCATCAAAGGTATATTGTAACAGGTATTTGAATAATATTTCCTCAATGATGTTGATTTCTGACATTAGTTCTTTTTTAGATACATCTGTCCACTTATACGCGGATAGATTATAGTATTAAACTGCATATCAGACTGGCAAATATGCGGTGCGTCTGAATAATGTAAGCAATTAGCAGAATACGAGACCGTTTGATTTGTTTTTTGATTCGGGAAGGCATTTTGAGTATAAACACGTAACCAAGTAATTCTGGTTATTAAATCTCAAGAAATAATCTTTCTATCTCGGGATGAATCATTGTATCAGTTACTCTTAGAAACTCCTCAATTAAGTCGATTGATTTTGGCTGTGACTTAGGGAATTTGTGCTGATTTAAAAAATTACGTAAAGCTTCATTCACCTTTTCTTCTCCTATAAGTTCACTTAACTTCACCATTACAACAGCCCCTTTATAATAGATAATATGTGATTGGCTGCTGTCTACTTTATAAAGTGGTACTTCTTTAGAAAAGCCTTTCTGCGATTCGTACATATCCTGGTACATCTGTACTTTTTCCATCATCATATCTTTTCCATACATTTTTTTGAAAATCATCATTTCGGTATACATCGCCAATGTTTCGGTTAAGAAGGCTGCACCTTCTCTTTGATCTGGATTAATCTGTGTGGTCCCCCACCAAAAATGGGCTACTTCATGAGCGGCAAGTTCGTTGATCACATCCTGCTGCCGATCAGCTTTTAGATTGGCGTGAAATGCCATGTCTTCATTCATAAAAATAGTGGCAGGGTATGCTGTAGCATTAAACCCTCTTGTGAAAGATGAAATTTCAGCAAAGGTGATGGACGGAAAAGGATACTTCCCAAAATTCTTTTCACTATAATCCAATGTTAGCTTTGTGTTTTCTATCAGATGTTCAACGTTTTCCGAGTGCTTTGGCGAGTAGAATACTTGGATATCTGTTCCGTTGTGATCAACTTTTTTAGAAGCATATTCGGCAGAAGATATTGCAAACCGAAAGGGAATAGGATCGAGTGTTTTGTAATGAAAATAGTTTCTTCCTTCTTTTTTCCAGGACTCTACCAAGATTCCGGTTCCAATAGCTGTTTGAGTTGCAGAGGTAGAAATTGTCATGTCCAGAGTAATCACCTCTTGGAAACCATTATTTGGATCTTCCAATTTTTTTAATGGTGAGACGGGGCCCATATTATGACTTTTGCGAATATCTGCATCGGATATTTCATACTTCGTTTGGTAACCCAAGGTTGGATAATATCGGCTTATTCGCATGAAACTGCCATTTTCAATAATGGCGTTCATTGGATCATGCCCATTAACAGAATGCCACCTGTACTGCATTTTAAAATTCAATGATGCAGAATCACCGACGCTCATTGGTTGGTTAAGATGAACCACTGTAATGGAGTTATCGATGATCTGTTCCTTCTTGTTGTAGGAGAAAACAGCGTTGGAAATGGTATAATTTTCAGGAAAATTAAGTAGTACGGAACTAATAGATTCCTCGGTTTCGTTTTTTAAAATATAAGCCCCTTCAATGGTGTAAGAACGATCTTCAGGAAACAAATCAATGGTGGTTATTACGTCAGTTATACTTGGTTGAGGTAACTGCTGAAATGGTTTTAATTGTTGTTCATATGTAACCGCCCAATTAATATCCGCTTGTTCATTACTCTCAACATATCCTTTCATAAAGCTCGAACCATAGAAACCAGCAATTAATACGGGGATTAACAAGTAAGACCATTTGTAAATGTGTTTGGTTTTTTGCTTTATCATATCAAGTATGAGCCATAAAAAAATAACAACAGCAAAGCCAAATACCCATCTTTCAATAAAGGCTGTCAAATAACTTCCATAGCCATTAAAATCACTCCAGGCACCATTAAAACCGGAAAGGAATTGGAAAAGAGTTATGTCCGTTATCATTTTGATAATTGGAGTTGCAAAAATGATGGTGAACAGAACAGATACCCCAAGGGCGATATATTTATGTTTAATAATCGCATTCAGTAATAGGAGTACCCCAGCCATCAAAACCAAAGGCAACGTATTGAATACAACAACTCCTGAATATGCAACGATATCAAATTGCAAATACCCATAACTCACTTGAAATAATAAAGCTTCAACGACTAAAATAAGGGTGAAAAAAGTTATGAGTACTGTCATACTCAACCAATGCCCTTTTATTTTTTGAGAATGGTAATAAGTAGAATTTTCTATTTGTGAAAATCGGGATAGGTGGCTTCTCCAAAAGATGTCATTTGAAAAATATGTCAGGAATAAGGCCCCTAAAAGGAAGAAGTTTCTGTTGATTGTGGTTGCCAATAAACCTGAACTGGCAAATTTTTGTGGCATCCTTATCCCCTTTTCAATCTCGGCATTCATTTCCATGCCTATAAAAAACAATAGTATCAGAGATGAGACCGGTAATACTATACTTTTAGAGATGTACATCAGATCTATATTTGCAAAAGATGCAATGGTTTTTAATTGGGAAATGAGATTAAAATGAGGAATTTTAGTCACAACTTTTCCGGTGAGGAAATTCACCCGGCCTGATTGCTCCACTACCTTAAGTTCTTTCTTTTTTATTATAGAACTTGAAAAAGAAAATTTGTTTTGTGCAACGAATAAAAGTGCAATGGAGAGCACGGTAAACAAGGTTCGATTCAGTAAAAGAAGTCCATTCAGTGGTACAATCTGTTCGTTTCTTTCATAAACCGTGAAGTTTTTACTGTTTTGAAAGTAGGACGAAACCCCAAATGGATCCATCAAAGCCGATAACGTCTCAGCCATTGCAGATTGTGGTAATGTGCCTGTCATGAAAGGAGAATTGGAAAACATCAAAAGCAAGATGTACATGACATAAAGCAACAATCCAAACATCACCATTAGCATTTTATTTCTGGTAACAAATGTAACTGAAAAGAGGAAACTGCACACAAATAACGTATTGACTATACCGAAAAGAAAAAACGGATATAGATAATGCCACAAATGAAATCCAGAATGAATTTCACTTCCGCTTCTGATATTCTGGCCAACTACAAATCCAACATAAAAGCAGAAAAAACAAACTAATACCAAATAGAAATAGGTACAGAACCGCCCAAATAAAAATTGAGGCTTTGAAATTGGGGTGGTATACAATATTAAATCAAACCGATTATCCCATTCTTTGAATAGCAGTTGACTGCCAATAATAGTGGCAATGAAGATTATTATAAGACTCAACATAGCGGCAAAATAGCCAATGGTATAGGGAGAGTTGAGATATACTCCTTCGCCTACCGTTAAGTTGAAATTATTACCGGCATAAAAACCGAAACCCAAAAGAAATGCTAACACCAGGTAGGAGATATAGCTCCTGTAGTATTGATTTAAGTGAAAGAATGATATGGCTTTCAATTTTGCAGATGACTTAGAGTATAGAAATAATAATCTTCGAGGGACGGCGAAGCCGGGGCAAATCCTTTAACATTTTCGTCGTTATAAAGGGTGACCACCAATTTTTTTTCAATCAATTGACTGCTTATAACTCTATAACTTTTTTTATAGATGCTTAACTCGTTTTTGTCAATGCTCCTCTGCCAAATCTTTCCTGTAAGTGTTTCTACCACCTCTTTAGGTTTTCCTTGTGAGATTATTTTACCATTACTCATAATGGCCATTTCAGAACAAAGGTTCTTTACATCTTCTACCAAGTGGGTAGATAATATGATGATCATGTCTTCACTCAGCTCATTCAAAATTGTATTAAATCTGTTTCTTTCTTCAGGGTCCAAACCTGCAGTGGGTTCATCAACAATCACAATTTTTGGTTGCCCTAAAAGAGCCTGAGCCACACCAAAACGTTGCTTCATTCCGCCGGAAAATGTATGGACTTCCTTATCCTTTTGAGCCATTAGATTCACTCTATCCAAAAGAGAAAGAATTTGCTCATCCCTATCTTTTTTACTGTTTATACCTTTTAAAATTGCTAAGTGATGCAACAATTGAATAGCTGTGCTTTTTGGATAAACACCAAAATCCTGTGGTAGAAACCCTAAATGTTTTTGAATATTTAATGGGTTTAGAAGTACATCCGATTCATTAAATTCAATGCTTCCGCTATTAGGTTTTTGTAAGCCCACAATCGTTTTCATAAGAGACGATTTACCTGCACCATTTGGCCCCAATAGGCCAAACATTCCATTTTTCAGTTCCAAGGAAATATTTTGAATGGCATGAACGCCATTTTTGTAGGTTAAAGAAAGGTCTTTTATAGTCAGGGTATTCATTTTCAACAAGTGTCTTAATAAAGTCTTTTAAGTGCAGCGCCCTCAAGCCTACGTAATTTTTTTTGACTAGTTTCTCTTTTTACCAATTTGCAATGAGAGCACATAACAAACGCAACCATTTAATGAACCATCCGTAATCTCTTTATTTAAATTCAAATTTAGGATTTTAATCCTCATTAGATGAATTCGATTGATCAATTATTGCAAAAATTACAATATTGGATCCGCTCTAAACCGCTTTTGTATCGGTTTACGCTCGGAACCCGGATCTTGTTGGCTATCGGATTTATACCAACCGGATTCGTTAAACTTCTTGGGTACAGATTTACGACTCTAAGTATAGATAGTGATGTCGGTCTATTTTTTGAAACGCTATATCAGTCGGGATTATACTGGAATTTTTTGGGATTAACCCAGATTCTGGCGGGTATTTTGGTGCTGTTACCCGCCACCACGGCTCTTGGAGCGTTGCTGTTTTTCGGAATCATGATGAATATTTTTTTGATTACCATTTCCTACGACTTTGCATATACTCCTGTCATAACCTTTCAAATGCTAATGGCTTCTATATGGCTAATTATATGGGACTATGACCGATTCAGGGGTTTAATATTCAATAGTGAGACAACCTTTGAAAATAAACGAAATAGTGATTTAAAAGCTCAGTTACCCCGGCTAACCCTCGAAAATTCTTATGAACGTGCAGTATATATTACAGGTACAGTAGCAGGTCTTCTATTTTTTGGGATGTTACGTGGAATGGTCGTACCTGCGGGCTTTGAAATCCTATTACTTTCAGTCTGTTTGATTTGCTTTCTCACGGCAATCGTGTTTGGCTTTCGTAAAACAAACGGATAGTTATCATTTTACGATGAAAGAGCTCTGCTTACTACTACTTCTGATACAATGTCCCTAGGTGACAGTATATAATCATGCTGAACGGTGTGATGGATGTGGAATTTGGTGATGGAATCGTTAGACGTTTTTGTTTCATAAGTCCTATAACATCTATATAGTAATAAACTTACAAACACTACTTTGGTTTGTTAATAATTTAAACATGCCAATAACGCTATGATTTTAATTATTATGTCCGCCTATGATTTAGCCGGCAGAGTTGTATTGCCCAGATTAAAACCAAAGTAAATTTACCTAAACCACCACATCATTCCCCCACTCATTGGCTTGCCGAAGGGCTCAGGTAGCATGACATGCATCGTTACACAATATCAAATCTGACTGGCTATCAAAACCTCAATGTCTCTGAAAGGCATATCAAATTGCTTAGCCAATCCTTTTTTTGTGAGATTCTTTTTATAGGTATAGGCACCATTTCTGAGCGCTGTATTTTTCCACAGACATCCTTCAATACCTCCGGCGTCTCCAAGATCAACCAGATAGGGAACGATCACATTGCTGAGTGCATGTGTTGCCGTTCTGGCTACATTCGAAGGAATATTGGGTACACAGTAGTGCACCACATCATACTTTTTAAAGATCGGATTGGAGTGTGTTGTTGGAACGCTGGTTGATATGCATCCACCCTGATCAATCACTGTATCCACAATAACACTGCCCGGTTTCATGGATTGAACCATAGGATCTGTGACCCAGCAGGGAGCCCGTTCCCCTTCGGTCATGGCAGCACCAATAACCACATCAGCAAATCCCATGGCTGTGGAGAGGTATTGATGATTGGCTGTAGCTGTGATGATTCTGCGATCCAGAGCATTCTCCAATCTTCGAAGCATGGCAAGGTCGTTATCCATGACAAAAACCTGGGCACCATATCCCAGTGCGGTTCTTGCTGCATACTCACCGGTGATACCCGCACCTAAAATGGCAACCGTCGCCGGAGGAATACCTGAAATTCCACCTAACATGATTCCCTGTCCATCGCTGCTGTTCTCTAAATAGTGTGAAGCGATCTGCACAGACATCGACCCTGTAATTTCATGCATCATACGAACGATTGGAAATTCATTATCCTCGCTTTTGATGAACTCATAACCAATACCGCAAATTCCTTTTTCAAGAATGGTATGAATGAACTCCTTCGTTGTGTGACCTAGATGAAGTGCAGACAACAAGATCTGATTGGGCTGCATCCATTTTAGTTCTGTCTCGGTAGGGGGTGCCACTTTCACAATCATCTCAGATTTAGAGAAGAGCTCTTCGGCACTGTATGAGATGTTCGCTCCGGCGTCCTGATAATCCTTGTCAGAAAAATGTGCGTCGATTCCGGCATTTTTTTCGACCAATATTTCATGGCCATTTGCAACCAAAATGGATACGCCTCCCGGTGTGAGGGAAATTCTTCTTTCGTCATTAGACGTTTCTTTTGGAAGGCCGATCTTCAGGGAACGCTCAGATTTTGTCTTGATGAGACTCTTTTCCAGTGTTTTGATTCCAATCTGCTCGGTGTCAAAAGGGCTCAGATCCATAAAAGTGAGTGAGAAGTTAAAGTTACAAGTGGCGATATAAGATTGTATTTTCTACCTGTAACCTCACCGGGGGAGAGGGTATTTACAGAATGTTAAAACCTTATCTGTTAAATGTAATAAAACTGAACCTATTTTTTATGGGCGAACATCTGCGTACAAAAAAAAGTCTGGGCCAACATTTTCTAAAGGATGGAAACATGATCCGCAAGATCGTGGACAGTATAGATGCCCGGCCGGATGATAAAGTGATTGAAATTGGTCCGGGTTCAGGAGCGCTTACCGACTATCTTGTAAAAAGGTTCAGCAATGTTACCGCCATAGAAATTGATCAGCGAATGGTTGAGATGTTGACTGCAAAATATCCTGATCTGGATATTGTAGAAGAAGACATTCTTAAATATGACTGGACAGATATACTCAACAGTGACAAGCCGATTCATATCATCGGTAACCTGCCGTACTACATCACAAGCCAGATTCTGTTTTCGATACTGGAACATAGGTCTAAGATGAGCTCCGCGCTGTTAATGATGCAAAAAGAGGTGGCAGCACGAATTGTAGCCGATTCAGGATCAAAAGTGTATGGAATTTTGAGTGTTCAGTGTCAGTTGATGAGCTCCCCGGAGATCCTGTTTGATGTCCCGCCTACAGTATTTGTCCCGCCACCATCGGTAGAGAGCTCGGTGGTGAAGTTTGTTTTTGATAAACCTGCTTTAGATTGTACGGATGAACATCTGAAGACGGTTGTAAGGATGGCATTTAATCAACGGAGAAAAAAACTAAGCAATGCATTGAAGAGATTAGATACAGATCTGCCGACAGGGGAATTCGATTTTTCATTACGAGCAGAGGCACTCACCCCCCAAATGTATGAAAAGTTGACAGCACGTCTTGAACAACTTGGCACATTTAGCTGAAAATCCGTCAAGAAAAAGGGAGAAAAGAGCAAAAGCCTACTAATTTTTGATTAAAACAGGCTGTTTTGCCATAGATTTTTTTTTGGTACGAGTTTTGCTCCTTATGGGTACAAGTAGGACATGAGCAGCAAGAGTGTCCCAAGAATTTAACATATAACAAAAACCATAAACTAAGGAGTCATAAATATGGCGAGCATTAAACCATTAAGCGATCGTGTTTTGGTAAAACCGGTTGAAGCTGAAGAAAAAACAAGTTCTGGAATTATCATTCCGGATACTGCCAAAGAAAAACCACAAAGTGGAACAGTTGTAGCAGCAGGTCCCGGAAAAGTTGAAAATGGAGCCAAAATTGATATGTCTGTTAAAAAAGGCGATAAAATACTCTACGGAAAGTATTCAGGTACTGAAGTTACACTGGATGGTGAAGAGTATTTGATCATGAGAGAATCCGACATTTTAGGAATCGTCTCCTAAGGACATTTTATAACCAAACATTTTAATACTAACTAAATCAAAAATAAATTATGTCAGCAAAATTAGTTCATTATGATGCAGAGGCACGCGACGCGCTGAAAAGAGGCGTTGATAAATTGGCCAATGCAGTAAAAGTTACATTAGGCCCTCGTGGTAGAAATGTAGTCATTGAAAAATCATACGGTGCACCAACCGTGACTAAAGATGGTGTTACGGTTGCTAAGGAGATTGAACTTTCCGATAAAGTGGAAAACATGGGTGCCCAAATGGTACGTGAAGTTGCATCCAGAACCAATGACTTGGCAGGGGATGGAACAACAACCGCAACTGTGCTTGCGCAATCCATTATCCAAACCGGCATGAAAAACGTTACCGCCGGTGCAAATCCAATGGAAGTAAAAAACGGAATCGACAAAGCTGTTGCAGCAGTTGTGGAAGCTCTCAAAGGCCAAAGCAAGCCGGTCGGTGATAGTCTCGACAGTATTCGTCAGGTAGGTACTATATCAGCGAATGGCGATGAAGAGATTGGCAACTATATTGCTGAAGCCATGGAAAAAGTTGGCAAAGACGGTGTGATTACGGTCGAAGAAGCGAAAGGAACAGATAGCTATCTTGATACAGTTGAAGGGATGCAGTTCGATCGTGGATACCTCTCCCCATACTTTGTGACCAACAGCGACACAATGACCACTGAGATGGATGAGCCTTACATTTTGATCTTCGACAAGAAGATTTCAAACATGAAAGATCTTCTTCCAATTCTGGAAAAAGTAGTTCAGTCCGGAAAACCTCTCTTGATCATTTCTGAAGATGTTGAAGGCGAAGCACTTGCTACCTTGGTAGTGAACAAACTTCGTGGATCATTGAAAATCGCAGCTGTTAAAGCTCCCGGTTTTGGCGACAGAAGAAAAGCAATGCTTGAAGATATCGCCATCTTGACAGGCGGTACTGTCATTAGTGAAGAGCGTGGATACAAGCTTGAAAATGCAACATTGGATTTCCTTGGAACAGCCGATCGAATTAACATCGATAAAGACACTACCATTATTGTTGGCGGAAAAGGGAAAGAGAATGATATCAAAGCTCGTGTAAATCAGATTAAAACACAGATTGAAAATACAACATCCGACTATGATCGTGAGAAGCTGCAAGAGCGTCTGGCGAAACTGAGTGGTGGTGTTGCTGTTCTCTATATCGGTGCTGCATCTGAAGTTGAGATGAAAGAGAAAAAAGCCAGAGTTGAGGATGCATTACATGCAACCCGAGCTGCTGTTGAGGAAGGAATTGTGCCCGGTGGTGGTGTTGCATTCCTGCGTACACTTCATGTGTTTGACAAACTCAAAGCGGAAAATGGCGACGTTCAGGTCGGTTTTAACATCATTAAACGTGCACTTGAAGCTCCATTGAGAGCGATTGCGAATAATGCCGGCGCTGAAGGATCTATTGTGGTTCAGAAAGTGCTTGAAGGAAAAGGCGCTTACGGCTACAATGCTCGTACAGAAGTGTACGAAGATCTGATTAAGGCCGGTGTAATCGACCCAACGAAAGTAGCCAGAACTGCACTTGAAAATGCGGCATCTGTTGCCGGATTGATGTTGACTACAGAAGCTGTGATTGTCGACAAACCATCTAAAGATGATGAAGATGGCGGCGGCGGAATGCCCGGTGGCGGAATGCCAGGCGGAATGGGCGGAATGGGTGGCATGGGCGGCATGATGTAAGCCACCACCCAACTGTTAATTCAGTAATTGTCTGAATCAAATTAGCCTCTCCCTTAATCGGGGAGAGGCTTTTTTATTTTAAACGATGGGCGATTCTCACTGAGATTTAATTAATAAAATCAATAGTAGAAAAAGTGATCCGTGTTCTCTATAATGCATATATATAGCTAAATAGAAAATTGAGATTCTATTACAAAGGGGTGAATTACTCAATCAATGAACACATTCAAATCACGACTACCATGAAAAAAACAGAGAATCTATTCAATGGATCACAATCAAGACGACAATTTGTAAAAAATTCAGCATATACAGCGGGTGGAGGCCTATTGCTGGGATCCCTTCCAATTGGATCAACTGCTTATGCAGCAGGTAACGATACACTTAAGGTTGCATTGATAGGTTGTGGTGGACGTGGATCAGGTGCAGCAAATCAAGCCCTGATTGCTGATGAAGGTGTAACCATTGTTGCCATGGCAGATGCCTTTAGAGATAGACTCGATGACTGTTATAGTACTCTTCAAAATAGATGGGCCGATTCCGGCAGATTAGATGTGCCTGAAGAGAGGAAATTTGTAGGCTTCGATGCTTACAAAGATGCAATTGCAGAAGCTGATGTCGTGATTCTGACTACACCTCCCGCATTTCGCCCAAAACATTTTGAAGCAGCTATTGAAGCCGGAAAACATGTGTTTA
>Ga0222633_1000258_pt1 | contig 58006 bp, 50 predicted proteins | sample AntAcemetageno48_FD_179816 | JGI IMG/M metagenome (GOLD analysis project Ga0222633, IMG submission 179816) | Saline water microbial communities from Ace Lake, Antarctica - #48 | ecosystem: Environmental > Aquatic > Non-marine Saline and Alkaline > Saline | place: Antarctica: Ace Lake | collected...
GGCGGGCCCGCTTCCCCGCCCCCCCCCCCCCAGGCCGCCTGTTTGCCGGTACCCCGAACCCTCCTCGCCTTTGTTGGAAAGAGGGTTGAACCCGGTGAGCCGGCTTGATAGACGCCCGGCGCCTAGGCCGACGCTCGCGCGTCGCCCGTTGCCGTGTTGGTCAGACCCTGACGTGCCGCCGCCGCCGACGGCCTTGCCACCCGCGCCGCCCCCAACACTTCCACCAGTTTCCTTCGCCGATCGCTTCGCCGCGTCCAGGGAGTCCTGCTTGAAAAGGTCGTTCAGGGCGTCGTAGTTTATTTTCGAGGATATCTTTTTCGAAGAAAGCATCGCGTGCGCCGCCTCCGCCGCGGACTCCGCGGGCACGGTGTGCGTGTACTGCTTGCGTTTTTTCTTGCCGTGTCGGTCGTCGTGCCGCGTGTGTGCGTCGTTCGCGCCGCCGCCGCCAATCGCGCTACCGCCACCGCCACCAAAACCATCCACCCCCACCGCCGCTTCCTTCGCCGCTTGCGTTTCCAAGTACTCCTTGTTCAGCTCGCTCCAAATCACCCGTCGAAGCTTAACCTCCTCCTCGGTGTGGATGTACCCGCCGATTTCGTCGTCGTCCACGTCGCTGAACGTCTCGGGCTCGGCGTCCGAGTCCCACTCGGAGTCGGAATCGGAATCGGAGTCGTCGTCGTCCTTGTCGCGTTTGTTTTTCTTATCGTCGCCGGCCTCCTTCTCCTCCTTCTCCTTCTTCTCAATGAAACTCCCAGGCGCGACGCCGCCGCCACCCGGAACAGAAGGGTCCGGGACCCCGTTCACCTGCGCCTGCGCCTTGGCGAGCGCCTCCGCGCGTCGTCTCGCCGCCTTTTCCTCACGCGAGTTTTGCTTCAAAATCCCCTTCCGCGTCTTCTCGTGGTTCGCGTCGCTCTCCGCCGCGGCGGCTTTTTGGGGAAAAGAAAAGGGTCAGGCTTGAGTCTTACTGTATATCGCGATGTATGGACAAACAGTCACCAGCTTCGGTAAAACAGTGCACTTGTGATGTATGTAGTATACTTCCTTTTAATGACTAGTGGACGTCAAAGAGGGGCTTGAAACAGTGTGTCAGGATTTGGGAAACGCGCAACACGTACCTTTGCTCGCCGCCGCGAGTTTCGTGTGCGCGTCTCTCGCGTCTTGATCAGCCGCCGTGTCCGCCACCACTACCCGCGGCGTACGCAACGGCAACGGCGTCACGGCCATGTACTCGATGTCGTGCTTGGAGAACTTCCGCAAACGTGCCATGGCGCTCTGGTCGAAGCACCCGGCGCTTATCAAGAAGTGCAGCTGCGTTTTATCCGCGTTTGCGATCCTCCCGCCTCGCAACACCCCCACGTTGTCCCGCTTGGCGTGCGGGTGCGTCGAGCTGAGGTGCTTCCCGGACACGACCCCGCGAGCGGCGCCCGTGTGTCGGTGCAAGGGCAAGCAGTTAAACGTGGCGTGCGCGTCCCCGACAAGGCGCTTCAGCAACGCCGTCGCGGCGTCCGCGACTTCCTGGCCCACGCCTTTCGCGGGGAGCGACGTGGACGGCGTGGACGCGGCTTGGTCTTTCCCGTCATCGCCGTCACCTTCTGTGTTTCTCTCCGAGCCACTCGCGTGGTCGGTACCCAACGCCGGTTTCTTTTGCCGTAGCCCCGTTAACACCGCGAACTCACCTAGGTGCGACGTGGAGTCGTCCAGGGCTTTTTCCATCTCCTCCTCCAGAAAAGCCTCCGCCCTTGCGTTGGACGCGACGCCCGAGCCGCCGCCTGTATCCCCGCCGCCGCCAGACAATCCCGATCCCCCCGCGCAGCCCTCCACCGCGTTGGCCCAGGCAGCCGCTTTGATCGCCTCCGCGGTTTGCGTCGCCGTGAGCTTCGATCGGCCGCCGCTCAAAAAGCTGAGAGCCGCCGCCGCGGGCAAACGTAGTGGTTCACTCGGCCCCCCGGCCAGCGCCGGCGCCAAGGTTCGCCCCGCCAGCGCTTTCGCCTTTTCCCGCGCTCGTTTCAGCTCCGCCGCCTGGAACGCGGGCGGGTCCTCGCCCCCGATCGCACCGCCCGACACGCGCGCGTACTCCAGGTAACACGCGCGGCACATGCCGTGCGCGAAGTGCGACGCGTTTTCGTGGTCCTTGTGCGCGCAGGTGAGGTACGTGGCGTGCGTCGTGATTTGCATCTGGCCGTTGCCGTTGCTTAGCGATAGCGGCCCCGGTCGTCCGCGGTGCGCATCCGCCAGCGCGAGTTGTTCTTTTTCGAACTCCTTCGCCCGTGAGTCGAACTCGTCCACGGAAAGCGTGGCGGCTTTCGTGTTTTCAAACTCCGTGACGCGCTTGCGAAGGGTCGCCTCCCCGACGTGCACAACCGCGACGACGTCCCGCTTGCTTCGCTCGTACCCGTGCAAAAGCGCGGCGACCCAGAGCGCGGCGCCGCACACACCGCTCGGTCGCCGGCCCGTCTGCATCCAGTCCCGTTTCATTGACGCGACGAGCCGCAAGGCGGTGTTCGCCACCGCGTGCATCCTTCGTCCCAGGTTCAGTTTATCCGCGAACCGGTGGATGAACAAACTCGGATCGATGGGTTTGCTGATCAGCGGGTGCTGCTCCAGGCGCAACAACCGACAGAGCTGCAGGAAAACCGCCCCCAACACGTACACGTTCGTCTGCACGACGTCGCTAAAGTCAATCAGCATGTACGGCCTCGACTCTTGCCGGCACACGATGTACAAACAAGCCCCCGCGACTTGCTGCGTGCGTCGGCCGCGCGTGAAGTTCCTTTGCACGGCTGATACCAAACAAAGAAAGTGTCAGCCTTGAGTCGGCGAGTGTGGGTGTACTGTATATCGCGATGTATTGGACGATGTATGGTCAACAGTCACCGTAATCGGTCTGAACAGTCACCAGCTGGGAGATAAAACAGGGCACTTGTGCCGTGTGTAGTGGTATCTTCTTTTAATGACCGCGGTGTACTCAAAGAGGGGCGGCGGAAACGTTCTTTTGGGATTTGGGAAACGCGCGATGCGTACCTAGCTTAGATTGTAAAAAAGAAATGTCAGTCTTGTATGGGCATTCAGTCTGCGGAATGTGGTAAATGGGAAATACTCACCTTGTACAGCCGATGCGCCGCGCCCGTGATGTCCTCCCTCGGGCGGATCCCCAGCCGGTCCGCGACTTGGCAGATCTCGTACTTTCCTTTCGCGATTGTTTTTTCGTGCGAATCCACTTGCAGGCCGAAAATGCGACCGCCCCGGGTACCGCGCCCGACGCCGGCGCCGACGCCGCTTTCGGGGACGAAGTTCCCATCCACCTGCGACGCGCCCCCCGCGGTTTTGGAAAACGTGGGGTCCGTGGAGAACACGTTGTCGTCAAGAATCTTACCGCAGCGCGTGCAGCACCTGTGTGTGTGTACGGGGGGGGGGGGGGGGGGGGGTAGGGTTAGGCTTAGGGCTTAGGGCTTAGGGCTGGCGGGTGTAGGGTTGTGTACCACACCGACGGCGCCCGGACGGGTGATCCCTCGCGGTGAAAATCGCGAAACCACGACAGACACAATTACATTACTGCCCCTCGGGATGATGAGATGAGACCGCCCCACGTACGTGAACCCGTTAGATTCGTTCGTCTCCGCCTCCACCTCACTGGCGCAGTTCTCGCACCAGGGTAACGCCGCGACGCTGGCCATGGCGCCGCGTTCCCGGGGGTCCCGGGGCGCGCGCGAGAGTGTGGGCGGCGGGGCGGGAGCCGTTGCATTTTCTTGGAAAAATCGTCATTGACCCGGCAAGTTTGGTCCTTCAAAACCAGCAAATTTTCTGCTGACGCGGCGAGTCGCTTTTCGCAAGCCAAATCTTCGACGCTCGTCACACCTTCGGGCGCTCTCCACTCGTTCACCTGCTCCATCCAAGTTAAGATGAGCGAGCAGGTCATCGTCATCGGCGGCGGCCTCGCCGGTCTCAGCGCCGCGCACACCGTGCTGGAACACGGAGGCCGCGTTCTGCTCCTGGATAAGTGCCCCTTCCTCGGTGGCAACTCCACCAAAGCCACCAGCGGAATCAGCGGCGCGCCGACGCGCACGCAAGCCTCTATGGGCATCCTGGACACCGCGGATAAGTTCGAGAGTGACATCCTGAAAGGCGCCGCTGGCGTGGGACACATCACACCCCCCGAGCACACCGTGCCACTCGCCAAGGTACGACCACGACTCCGTGAACCGCTCCGCGTCACGTTTTCTTTTTGGACACCAGATCTGACACCCCACCCCGCCTTTCGCTGACCACCCGCACCCACCTAAAACCACCACCTAAAAGGTCCTCGCGCAAGGCTCCGGTTCGTCCGTGAACTGGCTGATGGAGAAGTTCGGCCTCGATTTGTCTCTGGTTTCCATGCTCGGTACGTCAACACGCGGGTAACCCTAAAGTTAACAATCGATTTGGAGTGTCGTAGCTTTCCCGGAAATCGAAACAGTTCGATCCTCTTTTTTTTGTCAACTCACCAACTCCTCTGACTTCCCCTCCCTTCCTCACAACCCCCAAGGCGGGCACTCGTACCCCCGAACGCACCGCGGCAAGGAGCGTTTCCCCGGGTTCACGATCACGTACGCGCTGATGGAGGCGCTTGAGAAGGTGATGGAGGACAGTAACGGCGACGTGGCGAGGTAAGTATTTCCCAATCACCACATTCCGCAGACTGATTGCCCATACGAGACTGACATTTCTTTTTAACAATCTCAGGATCGTGACAAAGGCGGAGGCGAAGCGCCTTGTGAAGGACGGCGCCGGCGCCGTGGTCGGCGTGGAGTTCGTGAAGGACGGTTTGTTACGAACCGAGTACGGCCCGGTTATCATCGCCACCGGGGGGTTCGGGGCGGATTACCAGGTACGGCCGGACGGGGCTTTCCCAAATCAGGCGGCACACTGTTTTACCTCTAACGCGCCTGTGACTGTTCGGACCGATTACGGTGACTGTTGACCAGGCCGTCGTCCAATACACGCCCAACACGCGACGTTAACCCCTTTTCTTTCCCAACCGCAGCCCGACAGCCTTTTGGCGAAGCACCGACCGGAGCTGCGTTCCTTACCCACCACGAACGGCGACCACTGCACGGGCGACGGCATCAAGATGGCCCTCGCGGTGGGCGCGGGAACCGTGGACATGGCGTCTGTCCAGGTGCACCCCACCGGTTTGGTGCACCCCGGCGAACCTGACGCCAAGGTCAAGTTTCTAGCCGCAGAGGCTTTGCGAGGCGTGGGTGGGATTTTACTGGACGCGAACGGCGAGCGCTTCTGCGACGAGCTCGGCCGGCGGGATTACGTCTCGGGCGAGATGGACCGGGGCAAAGGGCCGTTCCGCTTGGTTTTGAACGGCAAAGCAAGCAAGGAAATCGAGTGGCACTGCAAGCACTACGTGGGCCGGGGAATAATGAAGCGGTTCGGAAGCGGCGCCGAGGTCGCCGCTGAGCTCGGCGTTTCTTCCGCTAAGTTAGCGGAGACGTTCGGCAAGTACAACGCGGCGGCGAGGAGTAACGACTGCCCTTTCGGCAAAAAGTTTTTCAACAACCTCCCCCTTGAAATGCAGGACACGACCTGGCACGTCGCGATTGTGTGCACGGTGGTGCACTACACCATGGGCGGCCTTGCGATCAACAACGAGGCCCAGGTGACGTCCCGCGAATCGGGGATTCCCGTGCCCGGTTTGTACGCTGCGGGGGAGGTGGCGGGTGGCATTCACGGCCGCAACCGGTTGGGCGGGAACTCGTTACTGGACTGCGTCGTGTTCGGCAGGGTCGCGGGAAACACCGCGAGCCGGCACTTGCTTTCCTCCGCGATCAAACAGCTGCGAACGGGAGGACACCGAACCGGGCCGGAAACCGCCCTAAACCGAGTCGCCAGCGTCAACGCGCACGTCAACCCGGACGCGGCGCGCCAAGCGGGCTCGCAATTCGCGGGCGTCTCGGCGTCGCCCGCGGCGGCGTACGACTCGCCGCCCGCTGTACATGTATCCGCCCCACGCGTGGTCGCCAAAGCCTCTGCAACTTCCGGCGGCCTCGCTTCCCTCACCGAACAGGAGATCGCGAAACACAACTCCTCCGGCGACGTCTGGGTCGTGATCGAGGGCAAGGTGTACGACCTCACCGCGTTTCTTCCCGACCACCCGGGGGGTAAAAAGGCCATCATGTTGTTCGCAGGGAAAGACGCGACCGAGGAATTCAACATGTTGCACCCGCCGAACGTGTTGAAGAAGTACCTGTCACCCGAGGCGCTCGTCGGGGTCGTGGCGTGAGTGGTGTGAAGATGCGTCGCGAGAAAGATAAATGCGCGCGTCGGCTTGAAGACGCTTGGCGAGGATTTGAAACGAAACCTGTATAAAACTTGAGAAACTTTCCTCATTTTCATTTATACTACGTCTCCAGTCCACGTGGCGCGCGGAGTCACCGGATCACATATCCTATGCTGGTCTTGCTAGCCTATTCTTGTTCTACTCGTTCGTACGTCGTACTCTGTCTACCCTCCTCACCGCCGTCGCCGTCGTCCCGTTTTTCAACCCTCCTCACTTCTTCTTCTTTTTTGAGAAGCACCGCACTCGCCAAAAATTGTAATTCAACTGCTAGGATGCTTCTAAAAATAAACATCAAGCAATCAAATCACTCCTGGTACTTGTCCATGCGCACGGTGAGTATCCTCCCCTCGAAATCCACGCCGTTGAGGGTTTTGATGGCTTCCGTGGCTTCGTGCTCGTGCGAAAACTGCACGGTTCCGTACCCCCTGCTTCTGCCCTGTTCGTCAAGTGCCACGTCCGCCCTCGCCACCGTTCCCGCCGAGGCGAAGAGATTCTTCAGCGCTTCCCACGAAGTGTGCCACGGAACGTTTAAGACCACCACTCTCCGCCCCCCCCCCGGGCCGTACTCGCCTCCCATCGGCGGATTAGGCATCGGCATCATCCCAGCCGCAAGCCCACCCGGGGATTTGGGGTTGATTCCCATGTTTCCTCCGGGCATCCCCATGTGCGGTACCATGTGGGGATACCCCATCCCCATCGCCATCCCGCCCATCCCGGGAGGCATGCCCATCCCCATCGGAAACGGCGGTTGGGTCAAGCCGTAAAACGGCACGCCCCCGCCGGGCATACCGCCCATCATGCCCTGTTGCCCGGGCATCATGTGTTGTTGCTGCCTCATGAACGGGCTCCGGGTTTTGTGTTGGTTCCGGGGAAGCGCGCCTTGCACGAACGCGCCCGCCGGGCCGGTGACCTGGTGTGTGATGATGATGGAAACGTTTTTTTTGCAAGAAAAGTCAGTTCGAAGTTTCTTGGTCGGAGAAAGATATCGTCGGGCTCTCTGTGGGGAGGAGAGAAGGAAAGAGAGGCTCCTGCCTTGGGAAAGGCACGCACGTTGGTGGCTTTGAACCTCCCATCCCCGATAGGCTCAAGCCCGAACTCCACCGGTTCCTGGTTCCGCAAACTCCGGAACCCCTCGGCGTAAATGTCGCTCTGGTGCACGAACACGTCGCCTTGTTCGTCGTCCCTCGTGATGAAGCCTGCGCGAGGAAAGGCGGAAACGAAAAAGAAACGCGGTGAGCGCGCGATGGAAGGGAAACACACCGAGTCGAATGTTCGGTTTGGGAACACCGAGGCGGGGACGGGTTTGAGATGCGTGTTTTGCGTTGACGTCAGGACGGACGCGACGTGAAGATACACGGGAGGGTCGTCCACCTCCGATCCACCGCGTTCGGGAAGGGGCACCGACCTCGCGGCCTTGCGCCAGGAACGCGCGCGACGATAAAAAGTGGCACGCATGCCACGCTGGAAAAAACTCGTGGTGTGCCGTACCGAACCCCTTTGCGACGTTGAACCAGTTCACCACGCCTTTGATTGTGTCCCCGGGCGCGATTTCAGCCGGCGCGGCAGGATCACCGGAAGGCTCCGAAGCCTCGCTCTCCGCCGCCGCCGGAGCGTCCTCCACGGCCAACGCCGCGAGGCTACCCGACAACGCCTCGGCCTCGCTCATCGATTTGTGTCGCTTTGGTTGGTGCCAACCGCACCAAAATCCAAGCAGCCAGGTGGACACGATATTTCCACAAATCGTTTCTGGATGGAATCTGCCATTTGGAAGCTTGTGTGATCCACGCGCAAGGTGTGCGTTGGTTTCTCCGACATGGTGACCTTCCCAGCATCCTTTCAATCCACAAGCACCCTTCCGATCAACCTTCTAGGCCCTTCCAGTCAACAAATGCCTGACCCTGAAGCGCGTTGGAGTCGCCTTTGACTGGCCGAAAGGGATGCGCTGATGATGATGAGCCTTCGACAAATCGCGCCAATTTTTGTGCTGCCAAGCTGCTGCCGAATCGGTCGGAAGCCGTTGCGCCTTTTTGTGATTTCCTCACCGATGCCGCCCTCGCCCGCCACTGCGGGCGTCGCGCCAGTATGAACAAGTACGAGGTGCTCGGGGTGGTGGGCGAGGGCGCGTACGGGGTGGTGCTGAAGTGCCGGAACAAGGACACGGGCGAGCTCGTGGCGGTGAAGAAGTTCAAGGAATCGGACGACGACGCGTCCGTGCGGAAAACGACGTTGCGCGAAGTGAAGGTTTTGCGCGCGCTGAAACATGCGAACATCGTGAGCTTGAAGGTGCGTCGGCGTGGGTTGAGGGGAACGTGGGACGGTACCGACGAAGACCGGTAGTCGCACGTGGTCGTGTCGTGACTTCTGTCTCTGCACGAGGACACGCACCACGCGTGTTCCACCGCCCCTGTACCGTCCACCCCAGCGCGGGCACGAGTCGAAACGAACAAACGATTGATGGTCGCGGTTGACTTGCGTTGTCACCCACGGAATTTCTTCGCGTCCGCGCTTCGAACCCATAGGCCCTACTCTTTCCTAGGATCAACACTCACCACGGTTACTAACACTATTACTAACACCACCACCCTGTCCATCATATACCCTGAACCCGGACACCCGTTAAACCCTAAACTCACAGGAAGCTTTCCGGCGCAAAGGAAAGCTGTACCTCGTGTTCGAGTACGTGGAGAAAAACTTGTTACAGGTTTTGGAAAAATCCCCGCGCGGCTTACACCCGGTCAAAGTCCGGTTGTTCACGTGGCAGCTAGTCAACGCGGTTTGCAAGTGCCACGACTCGCGAGTAGTGCACCGTGACGTGAAGCCTGAAAACGTTTTGGTGGCGGCGGATGGCGAGACCCTGAAGCTGTGCGACTTTGGGTTCGCGCGGGCGCTGCCGAGACCGGATGAAAATTCGTATCGCCCGGAAACGCGCGCGGCGCGAAAACCAACGCAACCGATGACCGAGTACGTCGCGACGCGGTGGTACCGCGCGCCTGAGTTGCTTCTTGGGTCAAACGCGTACGACGAAAGCGTGGATTTGTTCGCGGTGGGGTGCTTGATGGGCGAGATGACGGACGGCCAGCCCATGTTCCCCGGGACCAGCGATTTGGACCAGTTACGGTTGGTGCAGCGCGGGTTAGGGTGCGTGCCTGTTGAGGTTTTGGTTGAGCAAAGTTTAAGCGCGAGCGGCACTTCTTGCCCTAAGCTCAAGAAAGCGCGGGCGGCGGTGATGCACACCGCAGGCCTGAAGTGGCCCGTGCACGGCGAGCGTCCAAGAGACCGGTACGCCTCGAAACTGGGGGACCTGGCGTTGGATTTCATGGAACAAACGTTGCGCCCCGACCCGCGCGCGCGAATCACGGCGAAACAAGCGTCGCACCACCCGTACTTCCGCGGGATGGACGGGTGGACGCCTTGTGAAACAAGAACGGAGGTGCTAAACCCGGTAAATACCCTGGTTCCAAACCCGGAACAACAAATCCGGACAAACCCGGTACCGGTAACCTATACCCGGCACCAGGCGCGCGACGCGCTTTGTGAGAAGAACGGCGCCACGGCTGCGGGTCACGAAACCTTCGCAAGCCCCGTGGTTGAAAAAAGCGCGGCGCGGCGAAGTCGTCTGGACGAAGCACGGGACTCTTTCAAGCTCGGGAAACAAAAAACTCAGGAGGTACATCAGGTTACAATAATTACGAGCCCTTCCACGCCAGAACACAACTCACAAGAGTTACACGACCGGCGCTACGCCCAACGCGTTCGCGAAAACGCCAAGCGCTTGCTTCGGGAGCGCGAAACCATCGACGCGGCGGTTAAAAAAAGGGAAACCGACGCGAAGGCCGCGCGGGACGCCGCGCGGTTGCGACTCGATACGGACGCGCGTGAGGCGCGTGAGGCGCGACGTTTGGAGATGGAAGCGTTGCGGACAAAGGAACTGCGGGATATCGAGCTTCGAGCTGTGATGAACGATGCGCGCGACGCGAAGCGACGGGAAAGGGAAAGGGAAATGCAAAGCCGCGAATCCACGTTAAGAGACGTCCTGTTTCCCATTCAAAACGAAAGCTTCGCCAGACACCAAAGGTTTGGCGACATACGCGGTCCTACCCAGGAGTTCGCGCCGCGCGAAGTCGCGGTGAAGCGCGGCCGAAGAAGCGGCACGCGACGCGTTTTGGCGGAGGATATCTTCGGCGAAGAGTCGCGGCGTCGTGATGTTTCACGAGACCTGCGAGAGAAACACGAGGATTACTTTCGTCAACCTGTGTTGTCTTCGCGCAACGTCGGCGACCGCGCGCGTTTCTTGGTGCGCTTGGAGCGTGAAACCCGTGCCGAACCCGCGAACGACGCGGCGAGCGACTTGGCGGCGTTGCTTTTGAACGCCCCGGTTGGCGGCGGACGCCGGCGTCTTGACCCGCCGAAAGCGGGCCGACGGGCGGCCGGCTTGGGCGGTGGTGACGTTAACGACGTCGTTTCGAAATGGTCCGTGCCCCCGGTGCCTTCGTTTGAAGAACGACGCGAGCGTTTGTCGACGGGCGAAAACTACGGGAACCGGAAACAAAAACAAAACGGCAACGGCGGCCACAATCAACACGGGTTCGCGCGCTTCCTCCGAGAACCCCTTCCCGCCATAGCATCGGGGCTCTCGGGGTGGCGCTGAAAGGAACAGCGCCACCCCTTAACCTTATTTAGTATCGTAAAACGTGAAATACACGTATCGATACTGTACAATCAAATCAACGTGTAATACCTATACGAGCTCGCGTTCTCGCGCTATTCGTGGTCTTGCCCATCGCGGATAGTCCAACAACCCGCAGTTCGTCCTCACTTTTATTCCAATCTGTGTCAAAGTCAAAGCAAAAAGCGAGACAACGACGTTTTAACTTTTAAACGCCACGTGTTGGTTGGCAACGCACTTCGCGCGAGCGCCTCCCCCACGTTACCGAGCATGCGCGTCGCTCGGTGAGCGTTGTTTTGGGAGGCGCGAGCATGCCCCGGATAGGTGGTTTCGGGTCTTCGCCTCCGGGGGGGCTTACCCCCCCCGGAACGAGCCCGGTTTCTGTTGGCAATCTGTGGCAAAAAAACACCGAGTCGTCAAATCCCACAAACAAGTTCGTCGCCGCGATGCAGCGCGTGAAGCACTTCGCGGAGGAGGAGGTGGGTTCGCGCGTGGTGGCGTACGGCGCGAGGGTGGAGTCTCAACTCAACGCGCGACGCGGGGGGGGTGGCGCTGTGGGGTTTGGGAGTGGGGGCAGCACCAGCGGCAGTGGTGTGAGTCCAGGTGATGTGCCAAATCGATGGCGCCCGGGGAATAAAGGCAAAGGCCTGTCTCGCGGCGCGCAACCGCGACCCGAAGCGGTTCCAGGCGACGGCACGCATTTGGGCGCGGTGAGGGACCACACGGGTTTGTTCACACGTTTACGGGCGACGGCGATTTACATCCGGGAAACGGAAGCGGCGGCGAGGGAGGGTGACGCGCGACGGGAAGGCGCGGCGGGGTCGTCGGCGTCGGTAGATGACTTCAAAGCCGACGAACCAACACGAGCGGCGCGAGTCTCCACCTCCACCGCCGCGATCATGGAAGCAGCGAGAACGCTGCATAAAACCAAACGATTAATAGAAACCTCCCTTCTTCCGCAGTACGTCGGGTTCGTGGATTCCCTGCACCGCGCCGCCGCTGCCGCCACGGCGGCGCGGCGGAGCGCGAACGCGCAAAGCGGACGAGACGCCGCAACCGCGGCGCAGGCGGACGTGGAGACGCACCTGGCGACGTTGCTTTTGGTGGAACTCGAGTTGCAGTTAGCCCTGAAGCGTTTAAAAACAGCGCACGTGTTGTGTTCCACGATAAACCCGGATCAACACGACGAAAAAGAAACGTGCGTCAAGAGAAACGTCACCGCCGCATTCGCACTTTGCCGATCCGAAAACACGCAAAAGTTCAAAACCGCACGCGACCGCGTGCAATCAATGTTGGTAGGCAACGCCGCGGCGAGGGTGGTTTCGCAGCAGCGGCTTTTGCGAGCTTCGGACGCGGCGTACGCGGATTTAGAGCGGTACTACGCCGCCTTATCCAGGCTGAAAGCGGAGTGTGCTTCGCACGGCGCGTTTCGTGCTTACAAAAGAAAAGACAACGATGAAACGGATATAAGTGATGATGAGTCGTCCGCCGCTCGTGAAGGCTCTCTTGTGGTCGCCGCACTCACCGCCGCTGCCGCTGCTGCGCGCGCTTCGCTTCGCGCGGCGTATGAAGATGCCAGTTTAGTCAAGCGCTTGGCGGGGGCGTCTTCGTCAAATTCGGCGGATTCCGGGCCAGAACAAGAATCGTCCCCGTTCGGGTCGCCGCTTGTCGGCGACAATAGCTGGCGCGCGCACATCGCCGCGCTTGACAACGAGCTGTACAGGATGAGTGGTTTAACGGCGGGTGACGGGGATGATGTTTCCGGTGTGGGACGCTATGAGCAAACAGTCTCGGTTCCTTCCGGAGTTTCTTCCCAAAAAAGGAGGGTTCCGGAAAACTTACTCGACGCCAAAACCAAACCCGCCGGCGTTTCCCACTTTCGCGAATCCATCGGCGGGCAACACGTGTTGCCCTCGTGGGAGTTTCTCTTCCACGACGACGACGACGACGCCGTTGTCGAAGGTGACCCCGGTTCGATCCTTGGCAGAAACCGTCATCGCGCTCGCGAAGCCGAGAGAAATAGACAAACCGCGCGCGCCCTCAAACTCGCGGCGCGCAAGGCGTGCGCGTCCGCGGCGACGGAGTACGCCCGCGGGGCGCTTCGCAACGCGGTGGACTCGGTGGAGGAGGCGGCGCGGGCGTGCGCGGCGCACGCTTTGGCGGTGGGGAAACACGAGTCTCATGGGGAGTCCGGGGGCGAGGCGGTGGTTCGCGCGCCGGGTACGCCGGTGCCTAACGCGTCCGGCGAAGGTACCGCGGGTACCTTCGGTATCGGTATCTCCAAGTACGGTATGGACAAGTACTCGGGTACTCCCAGCAGGAATCGAACCGGGGGTGGCACGCCGTTTGGCCCGAGCGTTCCCGCCGCGACTTCAAAGAACACGTCGCCGAAGCCCACGTACCCGAGCGTCCCGAAGGACGTGAGTCGCGAAATTGTGGGGCTCGGGAGATTGGGAGGGACTCGGTCGACGCGCAAAGCGGGCGCCGGCAAACCGCCGTCCACGCCGCGCGGATCCGCGGCTGCCGCGGGGACGGGTATGAGCAAACAGTCGGACGACGCGAGTCCTTCGACGCCAAGCACACCGACGTTCGTGACGCCGACGACGCCGACGTCTGATGGGCTCGGCGGCGCTGACAGAAACGGACCCGGTTTCGTCGTCTCCGGGTTCCGCCGGACCGCCGCGAGTTTGGTGCCGGTCAAGGAGAAAACCGCGGCGCTTTTCCTGGCGCTGCAAAACATAGGCGCCTCGGCTGCTGAGCGGAGTTCTTCGGTGGGCAAACAGTCACAGTCTTCAGACGCAAACGGAGGAGGCGTCTCTTTGGCAGCCCGGCCGGGCAGCGCGCGACCCGTACCGAGTACCGAGGCAGGGACAAACGCGACGGGAAGGGGGTGGTTCTCGCGGCGAAGGGACGCGAGTGAAATTTTGCCGACGCAGAGCGGCGCCGGCGACTCCGTGGTCGGTGCTTTCGCCGGGCTCAGGGTTTGGGCGCGGAGGCGAGGGTTGGCACCCGGCGGAAGAGCTCGCGCCGAGCGAAGCGCTCGGTACGACGAAATCGCGGCGAAGCACCAGGGAACGATGAGGGGGGATGCGAGTTAGAGACGGTAGAACGCACGTGAGTGAGTGAGGTAATAGACGAGAGACGGTAGAACGCACGTGAGTGGGGAGGTAATAGGTGCAGTGAGGTGTACGAGGGGAAATAAGTTTTCAGACTTATTCCCCCTGGGTATACTAAGAACGGTAAGGTGCGGAAGGTCATGAAACACCACGAAAAAATCAAAAGCTTAAGTCATTAAAACGAGTTTCTCGCTCTCATCCTAAACCTCTCATTCTTTATAGCGCTCATCGCTTACGCGGTGAACCCGCCAGACGCGCCGACGCTCCTGTTGACGGTCCAGACGCGGATCATGCAATCGGTGTAGCCGGTGAACAGAGTGCCGCCGTCCGCGGACCACTGCAGGGAGGTGCAGAACGGGGGGATGGACTTTTTGCCCACGGGCGGGAACTCGGGGTGCAGTTCGTCGACGATGGATTTGCTCTCCAAATCCCAGATCTTGACGCAGGATTGCGTCGCGGCGCACAGCCAGTACCGGTTCGGGGAGAAGCACAGGGCGTAGATGATGTCGCCGGCGTCGAGGGAGTACAAACGCTTGCCTTCCGCGAGGTCCCAAAGCATCGCCACGCCGTCCTTCCCGCCTGAAGCGCACAGCGAGCCGTCGGGGGAGACGGTGACGGTGTTGATGTACCCGGTGTGCCCCACTAGGTTGGTCCTGAGCTTGCAGTTCGTCAGGTTCCACACCTTGACGAGCTTGTCCCAGCCGCCGGAGACGATAATAGGGTTGGACGTAACCGGGGAGAACCGCACGCACGAAACCCACTCGGTGTGCCCGTCCTGTTCCTGGATCGTGTACTTGCACTCGCCCAAGGTGTTCCACAGCTTGATGGTTTTGTCCCTCGAGCCTGACACGATCTGGCGGTTGTCCACGGAGAAGGCCACGGACAGGACGTCTTTGCTGTGCCCCACGAACCGCCGGGTGGTGCTGCCGGAGTTGAGGTCCCACAAACGCAGGGTGCCGTCCCAGGACCCGGACAGGGCGAACTGGCCGTCTGACGAGATAACAACGTCCTGCACGAAGTGCGAGTGCCCCCTGAGCGAGCGCTGCGGGAACCCGTACGACCCTTCCTCCCTGGTAAGGTTCCACAGGATCACGGACTTGTCACGGGACGAAGACAGAAGGATGTCCGAGTTGTCAATAGGACACGCGATGGAGGTGACCCAGCCTTCGTGCCTGGGGAGGGATGAACGGAGAGGGGTGGAATGGAAAGATGGGAACGATGATGATGGTCAGCCCCGGGTGTGTAGGTGGTGTGCCGTGAATGCTCGAGCAGCGCGCGTTTGGATACTTTGGGTACGTCGCTACTACGTGTGTGTGTCTTCTCAAACCACGGAAACAGCATAAATCGTGTTTAACACGTCGCGCCGCTTCCCGCGCGCCGTTGCCGACCGCGGATCATCACGAATCCGAAACGCGGTTTGTGAAAATACCGAAGTGCGCGTTTAGGGTTGGCCGGCGATGCGACGCGCGGAGAAAAGGCGGGCAACGCACCCTTTCAGGGTTCCGCGGAGGTTAAGCGTTTCAGCCATGTTGTATGAGCTAGTGTTTCTAAGGTGCGATGGCACGAAGGTGCGTCGGAAAAGGGCGGGGGCGGGGTCTCCGCCGCCCTGAAGGACACGGATCGCATGGACGTAAAATAGGGCTTGGGACAAGGCGCGCGGCGGGACGGCGGTGCAGTTGAAGGTTTTTTTGGAGAAGAATCGCCAATCACGCGACTTTTTGTGTGAAAGGACGCTACGACAAAAGTCACCTCGGATGTCCCGTCAGGGCAGTGTTCGTGCCGCGGGCGAGGGCCACGGGCGGGGGCCACGACGATTCACACAGCGTGGACGTCGTGAACGCGGAAGCGCGGCGTTGAGTGGCGAGACGCGTTTTGGCGGGGGGCGCGCGTTTGCGTTCCGACACACGCCGCGATGGCGAACGTCGTCATGTCGGTGGTCGGGAATCTGCTCCTGCTGTTCCTGATCCTCGGGTTGGTGCGTACAGGCGACTGTTTGTACAGAGCGGCGGTCGGCCGACATGGCGACATTGTAGACGCTGTTTTATGTGTAGACGCCGTGTTTCAGGGCAAGCCCTTGTTCCTTTCTTACCTGACCAAACCTCCCTCCACCTCCCTCCCGGTCACCACCCAAAAAAACAAGGCCGCGCAAGTGGACATCCCCGAGTTCAAGCAGCGGTTCCGAAAGCCGGTTGGAATATGCATAGGGTTGGTGTGCCAGTTCGTTTTCCTGCCACTCGCGGGTTTTGCGAGTATACGGCTGTTTTACAAGCACGACCCCGTGCACGGCATCCCGCTCCTGCTAACCCTGTGCTCCCCAGGGGGTTCATACAGTAACTGGTGGTGTTCGCTTTTCAACTGCGATTTGCCGTTGTCCATGGCGATGACCAGCGCGTCGTCGCTTTTCGCGGTCGCCACACTGCCAATAAACGTGCTGATCTACCTGAAGCTGAGCTACCCGTCAAAAAACAACGTCGTGAGCCTTGACTGGGGAGGCTTGTTCACGTCACTAGCCGTGGTGGTGGTTGGGATTTGCGGCGGTTTGTTTGTGGGCGACAAAAAACCGACCTACCGCCCGCGACTAAACGCGCTGGGAAACTTTTCGGGTATCACTTTAGTGTTAGGTACGTGTGTACTTCTTTCCCAAATCCCGGCCTCCCTGTGTTCCCATACTCGTACCAGAAGGGACGGCTATACCTCTGACTGTTTACTCATACGCATTACGAGAGACTGACACTTTCTTTTACCTATCGTAAGTGGGTTTCTTCTTTTCTTCGAATTCCTCAGCGCCGATCTGGGCGCGGACAAACGGGTTCTACCTGGGAATCGCCGCGCCGTGTTTGTTTGGTTTGTTCATGAGTCTGGGGTTTGCGAAGGCGTGCGGGTTGCCCAAGCCGCAGGTACGGCCGGGCGGGGCTTTCCCAAATCCAAACGACGTTGTTACAGCCCCTGCTCGAACGCGCTACTTGTGAATTCTTACAAATATATCACAAACGCACTGTTTACTGCCCCGGGGGACGACTACAGTACTGGTAATGTTTACCAGTACTCGCAACGTTACGTACAAATACAGTACTACGTACACTCATACCTCATACCTATTACTCGCCGACTCACACGACTGACCCTTTTCTGTACCAACCGCAGTGCCTCTCCGTCACGATCGAGACGTGTTACCAAAACACCGCGATTTCCTTAGCCGTGATTCTTTCGTCGTTTTCAAACGACGACCGCGTTTTGTGCGACTCGCTCGGTATGACCCCGCGTGGCGAGTGGCGCAGTCGGATCGCGAACGGCGAGGCCACCGCGGATTTGTTGCCTCCGTGCGACGTCATCGGCATCGCCACTGGTGTCCCCACGTTTTACCAAGTCGCGCAGGTGTTGAGCCTGGGGGTACTTTGTTTATCGGGGTGGAAAGCGGGGTGGACGTACGCGCCCGCGAAACACGCGTTTTACAAAATCTTAACAAGGAACTACCAGCCGGGCTTGGAAGAACCGGAGCCGGAGCGCTTGAGTCACACGGACAATGGCGGTGAAGGGCTGCTTGTTTGTCGTACCTCGTCGGGCCGCGTTTGCGGGTTGTGCTTTCCGGGACGGGGAACGGTTGTCGTGGACGACGCGCACGAAGCGGCGCGGGAAACGGACACGCGACAAACCCCGAGTAGTGCGAACGTGGATGACGTGCTGCGCGTCAGCGGAGTGCAGCTCACAGAGGTGGTTTACGTGGAGCATGGGAAGTGATTCGCGTGGAGGACCGGAGGTGTCCCGTGGAGGGCCGGAGGTGTGCCGTGGAGGACCGGAGTTGTGCCGTGGAGGATAGGAAATAGAAAATAGGACAGAGCATAGGTGACAAAAGAGACTTCAATTGATACGCGCGATTGATACGCACCGCTACCGCGCACCGCTCACTTCCCCCTCCCCGAACCCGGGCTCGTCGTCGATTGAGCGACCGATTTCCCCAAGCGCCTCGGTCACCGCCGCCTCGTCCACCGCCTCTTTCGGCGCCAACACGTGTTTCGCCAGCTCCACGAACATGGGCACGGCGCTCAAGGCGACCACCGCCGCCATGGCGAGGGCGAAGTTCTGCTCCACCCACGGGAGCTGTCCGAAAAAGTACCCCAGGGTCATGAACGACCCGACCCAGGACGCCGCGCCAACCAGGTTGAAGAAAAGGAACTTCCGGTACTGCATGTTCGCCACGCCCGCGATGAAGGGCGCGAAGGTCCGCACGACGACGAAGAACCGCGCCAGCACCACGGTTTTTCCCCCGTGCGTTTCGTAAAACTTTTTCGTCTTTTCGATGTACGAAGGCTTGAACACGCGCGGGAACTTCGCGATTACCTTCGCACCGATCAGGCTGCCTAACCCGTAGTTCACCGTGTCTCCAAGCACCGCCGCGGTGAACAGCAACAAACACGCGAACGGGAATGACAAAACCCCACCCGCGCCGAGCGCGCCGGCGGCGAAGAGAAGGGAATCGCCCGGCAGAAACGGCGCCACGACTAATCCGGTTTCGCAGAAGATAACCGCAAACAGCACGCCGTACGCGACTTCGGCTTTCGTGGTGAACAAGGTGAGCAGCCGTTCATCGAGGTTCAGGGCGAAGTCCATCGCGGAGGCTATGAAGCCGCCGCTTTGTGAGGTAACAGCGGCGGCTTTGGCCACCGCGGCGTCGGGCGTCGCCGCGTTCGTCAAAGCGAACGCCACAGCGCACAGCGCTACCCGCGTCGCGAGTGGTACCAGTTTTGAAAGCTGAGGTCGTGTACTTGTATTAGCAGTATACGTACTTGTATGCGCGGTACCTTCCGTTTCAGTAATGGCTTTATCAGCTGTATCAGTCGGTAAGTTTTGTGTGGTAGGTAACTGGTCGTACTCCGGAACGCGCTCGGCACGTCCGATGCTTTTTCGTGGTCGCTTCGCCGCCGATGCCGACGCGACACACGAACCATCCGCCTTTGACGATGCCTTTGACGATGCAATCCGCGTTACCACGACCGCGGGTCCCAATCCAAACCGGTCGCGTGTACCACGCATAGGTGCTACACACCGGTCACGCACGACGCGTGCGTTACCCCGGCAAGTGACGCACGGACCGGGCACGCGTGTGTGCATCGTGGACGCCATGGTAACTTCAAAGGTATATAACTTATCGCCGAAAGCGAGTGCGTCACCGCAACCACGGCCCACCTCAAACCCTCGTCAACGAACGCGTCGATTCCGGGACTGGCGACCGTAGGTATCACCAAATAGCACCGCCGATGCCGAGTTCCGCGTCGTAGCACAAGCGCCTCGGGGTTGTGTCGCGGTCGGTGGCGTGTTGTTGGTTGCGTCCGCCGACAAATCGCGATGGGTTTTGGCCGTCCCCAGGTAACAGGTGGTTTTTGCTGCACTGAATCGTGCCCGATTTGATCGTGAACGTCACGAGTCGTACCGATCAGAAGCACCGCGATTTCATCGTACGGGACGCGACTTTGACCGAGAGCAGCGAGCAGGCATCGCAGCTGCCTCGGGGCGTGTTTCGCGCGTTTGAAAACAGAACCTTTCTGCGACGTCGTCCCTCGGACGGTTCACACAGACTTGGCCGCACCGCCCCTACACAACTCCCTGCCGACCGGTGGGCGGTTCCGTGCTTCTGAAATGGCGTGCGTTTCCGGGCTCGTACCAACTGGCTCGGCGCCTTGGTGCCAGAGGGACTCGAGACCCGGCGGGAGACGTGGCATCCCGGGCACGGTGTGCCCACAAAGAAACGCGATGGTGCCCACGTTGTTGGACCCGTGTCGACCCGGGTCGAGGACGAGTAGAAACGTTTCTGTTATGACCACCGCACGTGCGGCTGGTGCGGCGAAAGGCAGCGCGAGCCGCGGCGCGAGTCGCGCTGGGGGAGGGAAACGAGGCAAGCCCATTCGTACCGGCCGACCGGGACCTGTTACCTCGACGGAATCGAAGGAACAGAAGGCCAAAACCGAGGCTCCTCCTCCGTCGCACGACAAAAACGTAAGGCCCGCCGGGATGCGCTCGCGAGTGGGTGTCCGGGCCACCACCAACGGCTCACCGTTCGCTGATTTGCGGCTCGGCGGGACGATTTTGTCCCCCGCCGCGCACAAGAACCCGGAGAAAGCAAGAGAAGAGCGGCGGAAACTGTGGGCGCGCTTGGGCGCGAACTCGACTTCGCAAACTGGGTTCGCGCACCTGCTTGAAAACGTGGAAGGTGAAGTGTCTGAAGACGGTGACGACAAAACTCAAAGAGGCAGTGGTCGTGGTCCTTCTGGGACCCGCCAAAGAGGCGCCGGCAGAGCCACGCTCCGGGTAGGGTTCACCGCGCACAGAGAGAAGTTCGCGAAGGCGCTGAGGTTGGAGGTACGTTTTGGGGCTTTCCCAAATCACAACACTGTTTACTGCCCCTCTGTGACTACACTAGTCATTAAAAGGAAGAATACTACATACAGCACAAGTAGACTGTTTGCCCATACAGTACACCCATACTCAAGACTCAAGACTGACACTTTTCTTTTACAATCACAGCTTGAGGAGGAGATGGCTCGCGCGGAGGAACGCCTTAACACGTGGCCCACGGACCGGTTGCAGAGGGAGGGGTACGCGCTGTTCGGTTTGCGGGGTTTGCACGACGGGACGCTTCAAAAAGACGCCGTCGTCAGGGTGCTGATTCCGAGAAGGGGAATCTACGCACCGCCTCCTGTTGCTGTTGCTGTTGACGATGGACCGCTCGAGAAGGACACCACAAAAACTTTCAGTAAAACAAACTCGACAAATCCACAAAAAACGGGGACAAAACCCGGAGTGCAGCGGCAGTTCGCCCTGGGCGCCGAGCTCCCGTTTCACCGGTTCGGCCAGGGCGACATGGTGACCCTGGTGGAAGGGGACGAGTGGGACGAGAGCGGCAAGAGGTACGTATTGGGCCTTTCCCGAATCCAGGCACACTGTTTGCCGATTGTCCGCCCGTAATCACGAAAGACTGACACTTTTCTTTTCCAAAACAGTTCCGTGACTGGAATCGTGGTGGAGCGCGCTATGCACTTTTTGAAAATCGCGGTGGACGAGGAGGACGAAGGCATTTTGTTACAAGCGGGCAAGCTGCGGTTGGATTTAAGCGCAAACACGGTTTCGCACGACCGCGCGTTGCAAGCGCTGGTGGCGTTTTCGGACGCATCCGGTATGCCTGGGTTCGAAACAAACCAAAACCGTGAAAAACAAGCCACCAGGATAACCTCCACCGCGTACGCGCCGCTACAGCGCGCGCTGATCGGCATTCCAGACGGCGACGCAAAAGATTTAAACGAGGTGAAAAGAAACATCGCGTCCCTGGCGTCGGTTCCCCCGCCTTGGGCGACCAGGGATTTGGGTGGCAAAATTAAGGCTGCCATGCAAACCACGAGCGCGAGGCACTTGAACGACTCGCAGCAACTCGCGGTGAGACGCGGTTTAACCAGGACCTTGTCCATCTGGCAAGGCCCGCCCGGCACGGGGAAAACAAAAGCGTTGACTTCGTTTATAGGAGCGGCAGTGGCGCTTGCGCTGGAAACGACCGGGGTCGGTGTCGGGTCCGGAGTCACAGGCAAACAGTCTCCTCGTGGTGCCAACAACAAGTCTGGCAGTACCAAGGGCGATAACAATACAGGCAACACGTCACAGTCGTCTGCAACTTCTCCAGTCGTGCTCGCCTGCGCCGCGTCCAACGTCGCTGTGGATAACATCGTGGCGGGTCTAGTGGCGAGCGACTCTTTGTTCGGGCCGGCGAGGCGCAGGTTAAAAATTGTCCGACTCGGCTCACCTGCGAAAGTATCAGCCACGTTAGAGCAGTACACCCTCACCGCGCAGGCGAGTCAAACCGTGCTGGGCAAGGAAGCCGCGGCGAAGCGCTTGGAAGTCAAAGGCGACTTCACCTCGCGAGGCGCGCGGACCAGACGCGAAGCGTTCGTGCTGGAGCGGGCCGCGGAAAAGTGGATTCTAAGAAACGCGGATGTCGTGTGTTCAACCTGCGTCGGCGCCGGGGACGACTTGTTGGAAGGTTTCGTGTTCAGAGTCGCGTGCGTTGACGAAGCCGCGCAGGTACGTATTCCCTTTCCCAAATCCTGACACACTGTTTGCCCATACAAGACTGACACTTTTCTTTTACAATCACAGTGTCCCGAACCGGCGGCGCTCATTCCGGTCACGAAAGCGCTGTCCTGCGTGCTGGTGGGGGACGCGAAACAGCTCCCGCCCACGGTGACGTCCCGGGAAGCCCTCGGCGCTGGTTTGGGCGTCTCGCTGTTCGAGCGCATGGAACGTCTCGGCGTGGTACCTGATTTATTGAACGTTCAGTACAGGTACGTATTCCCACCCAGATCCCGCCGACTGTTCGGCCTTCTCGGAATCTAACGCTCTGACTGTTTGCTCATACTGACCCTTTTCTTTCGGAAACCACAGGATGCACCCCAGCCTGTCTTCGTTCCCGAGCCTCGCGTTTTACGGCGGCGCTGTGAAATCGCACTTTTTACCAACCGACCGGCCGCCCCCGTTGGGCATTGCGTGGCCAAATTTCGGAAAGCACCCCGTGATTTTCATCGAGGTTGCTAGTGGGGTGGAGCAACGGGAGAAGGACGGGCTGAGCATAAGCAACCCAGTAGAAGCAAAACTCGCGATCGCGGTGACCAAGGCGCTGTTGAGAAGCGCTGGTGGTGAGCGACACGAAAACGAAAACGAGAAAAGCCAGGGCGGGTACGTTTCCGTGGCGAGCGCCGGCGAAATCGGGATCATCGCGCCGTACCGCGCGCAGGTACGCAGGGTCAAGGAACTATGGGCGCAGAGCCAGACGTCGTGCGGTGGCGGTGGAAGGAACTTTGCGAGGAGTACGTCGGACGGACACAAAAACGATTCAGACGGTGAAAACGGATCCGAGACGGATTTAGAAGTCCACTCGGTTGACGGGTTCCAGGGCCGGGAGAAGGAGGTTATTGTTTTGTGCACCACCCGCGCCAACCCTGGCCGGAGCTTGGGGTTCGTGAGCGACGAAAGGCGGATGAACGTCGCCATGACCCGGGCGCGGCGGGGGCTAGTGGTGCTCGGGAACCGTTCCACGCTGAGCAGCGACAACACGTGGGCGCGGTGGTTTGTTTGGATGGATAAAAAAGGCCTCGTCGTGACCGCCGAGCAGGCGGGGCTGTGATTTATTTGTGTTTTATTTGTAACATCCGTTGTGCGTTTATCGTTCCACCAATCCGTGAAACACACAGTCGACGGTATCAGTGCATGCACCCCTGTTACCTGTTCCTTTTACTGCGTCTCCTTCACCGGTACACCCACCCCGGTTCCTGTTACCCGACCTCCTTCACGGGCGCTTTCGGTACGGGCATGCACAGCCACATGCGTTCCTTGTCGCCGTCGCCTTCCCAGTCCACCACGACGTCCAGTGACAGGGCGTCGTCGAAGGGAAGGGCAATCTGTCGGTCGGCGCCTTCTTGCCAAAACAACGCGCGCGTCTGTCCGTCCCTTTCCTCCTCGGGGGACAACCCCCCGACCACCACGAACTTGAACGTGAACGATGAGCTCTGCGGTATGGCCACCGTACACGACCACGTTTTCGTCACCAGGTTGTACTCCATCGGGACCCCGCGCGTGCCGTCCCACGCGCCCAGCTCAACGAGGTCACCGCACACCACCACGCTCTCCCCGAACTGCGGCTGGACGTTTACCGTGAACCGCACCGGGACAGTATCCGACGGCGCCTTGTGTTTGTTGGTGATGTTGTTCGACCCGGCGAGTGCCGAGTTACCGTCGTTGCGGGTCACCAGAGACGACGCGCGCAACGTTCCCGCTCCTCCTCCTCCAGAGCTCGAGCCGCCGCCCACCACCCGCGCATCCGTGTACTTCGTCTCGTCGTACTTGTCGAACCGCAGGTCATAGAATTCCTGAAGCAAACCGTCTTTCCGTCGTTTCGCAACCGCCGCCGTGCCGTAATCCTGCGCCAGCGACGCTTCCATCTCCTGCGTTTCGTGCGTCATCAACCCTTCTTCGATTTCCACCAGTCTTTGAAGAATCTTCGCGCTTCTGGACGCCACAGGATAGTCCCTTATCCGCACCGCACTGGCTTCCTGGTCGATGAACCGCTGGCGCGTGGCGGATAAATGTGGGAGGTAATCCGCCTCGCCCGGGTTCGCGAAGTTGGTGTGGGTATCTGATGCGATGTTCTGATGAGATGACGTTCCCGAACTCGCGTTTCGCCCCATCCGCGGGTCGTGGTAAACGTTGCTGCCTTGTGCGTACTGCCGTGCGTTGCTGTTTGGCTGGCTGGTTTGGCCGTTGCCGTGGTGCGTGTTGTTCGCGTTGTCGTACTGCGTCGGGTCGAACACCGCCGTGGAGGCGACGTTTCCCCGTCCCCGGGCTCCCGAAACCGAAAAACGGGGGAACGTTGGGGATGGCCGGGGCACGCGTTTGGTGTGCGCGCGGCGGTGCGCAGGCACAGGCCGGGGGGCGAGCGCGTGGAGTTGAGCAATCGTGGCCATGGCACCAGGCGAGGGGCGAGGCGATCGGGCCACGCGCGAGCTCGAGTGACGGGACGGCGCACGCGCGTTCCGAAGATTGGCGCTGATGACGAGTCAGCGCCCGGTCACCTCGCGCCAAATTTATTTTATCCGGAGGGTCTCTTTTTGTCTCCCGGCGCAGCCCGGGTCGGCAATGCGCGCCGGTCCGAGTAACCCGGACGGCCATGACATGAGCGGGCCACGAGGTCCGTCGTGTGTCTCGCGATTTCTCCCGTGACCTACACGCGACGATGTTCCTCAACCGCAACGAGAAGCAGAGATGGAAAGGATGGTGACGAGGAGAAAGGAAGTCGGTTGAAAGATCATTCATCATTGTTGCTTTTTTCACCGAAACGTCCCCGGGCGTCCTGCACTGTTCAAGGGCGCGCGCCCGTCCACGATGGCCATGGCCGGGGACCTCGAATCGGAGGTCGACGGCGACGAGATCTCTGACGAGCCTGACGAGACCGAACACGAAACCCAAACCCGAAATGAGACCCGGATGCGTGAACTGGAGTCTCTGCTGCAAACCGCGCGCGCGAATGGCGAAGATCTCCCGGACAGTTTCTACGCGCAGGCGTACCGGGCCCGGGCGCTGTGGGGTCAACGTCTCGGGCATGATGACATTCGCGTGGTGGGAGAGGACGAGAACACGGTTGTTGAGGACGAAGCACCTATCAGTGGTTTCGACCGAGCCGCACCCACGCTTCACTCGTACTTGGGCGAGGTTGGGGAGGTTCGAGGGGCAGCAGGGGGGGGCGCACACGCGGAGTTGGAACGAGTGGCGAATGCACAATCCGTGGATGACGCACCATCCACGAGCGCGTCGTCGCCGTCGTTCACGAAAACCATGCGGATTCCAATTCTGTGCTGCGAGACGTACGTGCTTTTCCCAGGAGACACGTTCCCGCTGTTCCTGGGGGACGAGGAGGAGTTTGACGCCTTTTCGCATGGAGCGAGCCACGACGCGCGGCGCGTGGTGTCGCTGGCGACGGCTGCGCGAAATTCGTCGCGTGGCTTTTTCGGCGTCGTGTGCGTCGGGGCCTGGGCGAAATGTGACAAGAACTTTCTCCGGGGCGACGTAAGAAACCCACCGAAACCGAACCTGCCGATGGTAGGTACACTCGCGGAGATTCGAAAGATCGGTGGGGGTAACGGAAGTGTCGACTCAAGTGATGATCCAACGATTGGTCACGGCGTCGTGGCGAAAGGAGTCGTTCGGTTTATGGTCAAAGACCCGTCCGTGGTTTGGAACGCCGTCGCGCTGGACCGCGAAAACGCGGTGGTGGACGTCGAGGTTGTTTTGCTCAGCGACGCCGTGAGAAATCCAAGTAGCCGGGGAATCAACCCGCGCGTAACGCCGCATTCCCGAAACGTGTACGAAATGTTTGACCCGCACGTGCTCGCGGAACGCTTGGCGCGGTCGCCGGCGCTGAACGTGGTGCTGGGCGGCGGCGATAAGAAAAATGGAAATGACGAAACCGACGAAACCGAAACCAACGCCACAGAAACACACTCCACAAAGGTCGCAACATGCCCCGCGTCGCTGTCGCACCGCGTCGCGTCCGCGGCGTGCGTTTCCCCGAGAACCAGGTACAAACTGTTGTGCTCAGAAACCGTGGTGGATCGCTTGAAGGCTGAGCTCGCTTTGTTCGTCGATGTCGACACCAATGCCGTATCGCTGAAGTGCAAATCCTGCGACCGACAAATTTCGAGTTTGTCCAAAGTAATCTCCATGTCCGACGACGGCCCGAGCTCAAGTTACTGCAACCCAGCGGGAATTGTTCACGACTTGCTGACCGTATCAAACGTGCACCGAAACACGGTAGCCCTGGAAGGCACGCCCACTGCTGATTTTTCGTGGTTCCCCGGGTTCAAATGGACCTGCGCGTTCTGTCTGCGGTGCAGGCAACACCTGGGGTGGGAGTTCTCTAGGGACGGCGAAGAAAGCGGTGAGGAAAACGGCGAAGAAAAGAAACAACAGAGGTTCTTCGGGTTCACGAGGGACGCGATTGTCGCGGACGGGTTTAAGCGAAGGGAACGCACCGAAAACTTGGAGGAATCGGAGGGAGTGGAGTGAATGAATTCATTGTGTTGTTGTTGAAGTGATAGATTGTTGTTGCAGTGATAGACCCACTAGGATCAACCCACTCGGCATAGACCTTAATAGTCGAAGGTAATAGTCTCGGGATAGTAGAAAGGTAGTGGTACTCTGCTACTCATCACCACGTTGTCGAACTCGAGTTTTTTCGTTTCGGTTTTTTGCCAGTCTTCCCGAAATCTCGTCAATCACATCGGGGCGCCCGGTGTGGTGCGACGCGCCGGCAATGGGTTCCGCGCTTGATAATGCGGAGCGCGCGCTCGTGGTTGGGTCGTTTGCCAAGGCGTCGGCCTGTGCGACCGCGGCGCGCGCTGTCGCGCGAACCGGACCCGCAAAAGTCGCCGCGGAGTGCGTGTGGGTCCAGGCGGAGTACAAACGTGGTGGTTTAGGGGAGAGTGTCGAGGGGGACGCGCGACGAGTGGCGGGGATGTCCGGCGACCCGTTTGGTAACCAAACCTTGTTGCTGTGGGCCAAGCTTAAGCTGGTGGGGGCGCCGCGATGGAAGGCGAGCAGACCGGAAGGTACGACGGGTGGGAGACGACGGCCCGATTCCGGAGGTGATTCCGATTCCACTTGTGATTGCGACAGGAGCAACGCCGACGCGGCGCGCGCCGAAGCCGCCGCGGCAGATGCGCTCGCGTTTATCTTCCGGGACGCCGCGAGGAGACACGGTGATGAGTACATCAATACAGGTACAGAAGATGAAGACACCAAAGCAGGTACGGAAAATTGCCGCAAATACTCAACACACGAAAGTGAAAACCACGCCACCGTCGCGTCGGCGGCGTGGCTGTACGCCGTGGCGATTTTGTGCGACCGCCGCGGCGATTGCGACGGGGCGCTCGATTTTGTGAGGGGTAACTTTTCGTCCCTCCCGAAAGGCGTCGGGGAAATGCTCGTGGCCTTGGTGTCCTCCAAACGAACGAGTGTAGGCGGCTTGGGCGGGGTGACCGCTGATACGGACGTGTCGCCGAGCACTGCGGATGGTACCACCGCCGAGGGTACCGCCGGTGCTGATTCGAAACCCGCTGGTTTGGAATTTGGTGCCACGCAAAAAACCAAAACCGAATCCGCCGCGACTAACTCGAGGCCGGATGGCCGCGCTACCGGTAACGACGGAGCTGAAGGGACCCGTACCCGTACTTCCCAAGAAGATACACAAAGCTCTTCTTCGCTATCTGTGTATTTCCGCGGTTTCGGACAGAGCGCGTTTGGTTTGTGCAACCGCGGGTTCGCGAGCGCGGTGGCGACCACGAACGAAACCTTCGGCTGTTCGTTGCGTCCCGACGAAAAAACCGCGAAGCTCGGCGGCGCAATCGTTTCGCTAGCCGTGGTCGGATTCGCGTACGCCGCCGTGGTGGAAACGAAAAGAAACCCACCCCAATGGCTGAGAAGTATTGGGCGGTGGATATGAGTAGGTGTGTGGGGTGTGTGTAGTGTTAGTTTCAGTAGACTGGATTTATGAATAACAACTCGTGAACTCGCGGTGTAAACAGATCCTGAGGAGCAAAAAATGATTCCCTTGGCGACAGGTATTTGGCCACGCGTTTTCGCGATCGCCCATCATTCGCGATCGCGCGCCCAGGATGTCCGCCATGTCCGCCGTCCTGTCCCTGCAGGGTAACGCCTTCGCGGCGTCATGCCGCCGTGGCCGCACGACGCGTCGCGCCTCTCGTTCCCTGACCGTCGCCGCCGCCTCCTCACCCGACAAAGTCAAGTTCGCCAAGTACCAGGGCCTGGGCAACGACTTCGTGTTGGTGGATAACCGACACAGCGACGTTATTTCCATGACCGCCCAGAGGTGCGCGTCCCTGTGCGACCGCAACTTCGGCATCGGCGCGGACGGGGTTATTTTCGCCATGCCCCCCGGTTTAGTGCAACAGGACGAGGACTACAGCATGCGCATGTACAACAGCGACGGGAGCGAGCCCGAGATGTGCGGCAATGGGATTCGGTGTTTGGCGAATTTTGTCGCGAAAACGGACGGCGCGGCGCCCAAGAAGTACAAAGTAGGCACGCTCGCGGGTTTGATTCAACCCGAGGTGCTTGCGGATGGCCAGGTAGCGGTGGACATGGGCGAGCCCGTTTTGACCCCGGCGAACGTGCCGTTCACGGAACCGGCGACGCAAGGCGGCGCCGCCGTAAGAGTGCCCGTGCAAATCAAAGGAGACACCTGGCTCGTCACCGCCGTGAGCATGGGGAACCCGCACTGCGTGACATTCGGGAAGGAGGGGGAGTGCGACAATGGCGGGGGTCTTACAGTTGACACGCTTGACCTACCCTCTATCGGCCCGTCCTTCGAGGCGCACCCAACCTTCCCCGCGAAAACAAACACGGAGTTTGTGGAGGTCGTGAACCGAAACTACGTCAAGATGCGCGTGTGGGAGCGCGGGGCGGGGGCGACGTTGGCGTGCGGCACGGGCGCGTGCGCCACCGTTGTCGCGGCGGTGTTGGAAGGCAGGACCGATCGCACGTGCACGGTGGAACTGCCAGGAGGCCCGCTTGAAATCGAATGGAGGGAAACCGATAACCGGGTCGTCATGACCGGACCGGCGGAGATGGTGTTTGAAGGGACGGTGCGCGCCAAGTAGACGGTTTGTTTTTATTTTTATTTTTATCCTCCTCCCGCTGTCCTGATCTACTCCGCCCCAGCAGTCGTCTCCTCCGCCCCCGTTTCCTTGGTGAAGTTCCGCTTCCCGTCCCAAAGCGCGGCGCCGATTTGAGTGCCCCCGAACCACCGACCGTGCATCGCCGCCGCGCAGAAATTCGCCCCACTTTCGTGGCCAAACGTCGCGGTAACCACCCCGTTGCAGTTCGTTGTGAACACCTTTACCTGTGTAACGGCCCCGAACTTTGAGCACTCACCCAACACGTCCTCCTCCAGCTCCACCCTGAAGTTCGGGTCGGAAAACATCTCGTCCAACGAAAACATGTTTGACAAAACAACCACCACTTTCGTTTTATCAACCGCGACCGCGTCGTCGTGCCCGCCCCAGTCAAGCGCCTGTTTCGCCTGGTTCTGTAACACCGAAGCCTTGCGTTTCTTCGACCCCAGCTGCTTCTTCACGAAATCGCCCTTCATCGTGAACTTCGCCGCGGTGACGCGCATGATGAACCCGGCTGCTGACGCGTCGTTGGTTTTTTCAGTTTCGAAAGCCGCGACCGCGTCTCGCAGCGGCGCACCGTCCAACAGCGTCACGGCCAACTCAACGGAAGGCTGGCGCAGATACGTCACGAGCGCGTCTCCCTTGACGTTGCCGAATTCGTCTCGGTATATCTTAACCTTCGCGTCCCCGGAATCCGGGTCGCGTTTCACGACCCCGCACTTTCCGAACTTTTCAAGCAACTCAGTCTCGGTCACGTCCCTCGGTAACCCGACCACGTACACGGAGGTGTTGTTCTTGTCCAGGAACTTTTTGGCGTTGGCGTCTTGAGTTAACGAACCGTCAACGGAAGAAGTGGAGGCTTTTTTATGCAGTGACTCCTCCCTTCGCGCGCGTCGCGCTTTTTCGCGCTCGATTGCGACGGACGCCAAGGCGCTCATTTGGTTCGGGTCTGCAGCACCGGTCGCATCTTTGGAAACATCCTTGTCCACAACCTTGCTCGAAAACACAGCCGTCGCGTCCGCGAGCGATGGCATCGCGCGCTCCGTGTCGTGGTCGTCGTCGAACACCATGTCCGCCTCGGACCAGGTCACGGACGGTTGGGCGGGTGCGGCGGCGGCGGCGACCGGGGCGACGGAAACGTGCTCGTTTTCGGGTGCGAACTTTCGCGAACTCGAATCCCAGACGTACACCGTCCCGTCGTCATCTTCGAACCTCGTCTCTTCCGGGGTTGACGGGCCGTCACCCACCGGGTCATCCGCAACATGTTCGATAGAAGCTAGCTCGGCTTGGAAAGCCAAAAGCTGGTCGTCCGCCATGGTGCACGGAGCAGAAGAAACGACACCCTCGGCCTGCGCGCCTTGCAATGATTGATCAGCAGCGCGGCCATCGGCCAGTCGGCGTTTCCAACGAAACGAAACAGGTTTTCGTCCCCGCCGCTTCGCCACTTCAAACGCGCCGCCCCGGCTGGAGGTCCCGCGGTGATGTCTTTTTGCGTGGTGGCTTCGTATTATACGGCCTATATTTCAGCGCGTCCGGTACCCGCCCCCGCCCCCGCGCCCGCCCCGTGGACGAAAAGGGGCGTTCGTAGTGGCCGAGGGGTTGGCGAATTCGGCACCGCCGACGCGCAGCATGTGAAAAAAAAGCGAGCCGCCGCCGTCGTCCCCAACGCGCACCGCAACTCCCCTCGGTCCAAGCGCCCCCCCCAGTTCGACGACCTGGTAACACCCCAAGGCCGGTACCCGTCCGCGTGGGCCACGGACCTGGCGGACATCTTCGGGTGGGACGACGTTTTGGAGGCGAGCGGGGTCGGGGTTGGTGATGGTGGTGGTAGCGATGAAGACGATGCTCCATCGTCATCAAAACCTGCTGCAAAAAAACTTTTGCTCCCGAAGCGAATCGCGCTGGACGGCGCGAACATCGCGTGGTCGCTCGGTACGTCCATTCGTTCCCGATTCAAGTGCCGGCAGTTCCCCCTGAGTGCCGGGGTGATACACGCGCTGCACTACGAGCCGTGGCAAAAAAAGAACTTCGAGGTCACCGCGTTTCTTCCGAAAGAGTACGTGGTGGGAACGCTGCAAAGCCTTTGCGACGGCGGCGGACGGGCGACGCTCAACGCTGATTGTGTTAAATACGTAGGAAAGGGAGTATGGGTGAACACCCACCTGATGGACCTGGTGGATGCTGGAAGGATAATAATGGTGGACCGAGGTGCTTCTTCTAGTGCTACCTTGGTAAAAGCCAGTGACGACTTAACAATCATTGAGTACGCGAAGGACAGAGACGCTTGGATTTGTTCAAACGACCAGTTCCGGGACCACCGGCGGAACAAAACCCTGGGGTTCAGCGGCGCGCGTGATTTGAAAGCCTTTGCGAGGACGCGGCGGTTCGAACACGGCTTCCGAGTCGCACCTGGGTTGGACGATTTACTCTTAGACAACATGCGAAACGCGAGCGGGTGGGAACCGCGAATCGGGTGGCAAGCCGCAACGACAATCAGCGGCGGAAACGTCCCGCCGCCGCGGCCGAGGTTCGGCGACACGAACACGAAACAAAACCGAAACAAAACCGAGACGGACGCCATGGCGAGCGTGATGGAGGAATTGATGATGATTAGTGATGGTACTTCGATTAGTTACGGTGAACGCTCTTCCAGGAGTGCAACCGAGTCGTCATCAAACTCTTCGGAGGAGGAATTTTACGACGGCCCGCGCACGCGCAACGACAACGAAAACGCCCTTGGCGGGGTTCCCCCGTTCTACGCCATGCCGCAAAACGTACTGCCCGTGTTTTTCGAACCAACCCCGACGCAACCCATGATCGCGGCGCGGAAAAGCTTCCTGCACCGACAAGGCTGGAACGTGCAGACCGTGACTGGGGGTTGAGACGAATTAATGTAGACTACTTAAAAGAATTCGGTTGGTACCGCTCGTGTCGTTCCTAGTGCTATCACAGACACGCGACGCACGTCTGGATTGGGGACCACGTCGTGTCGATCCCAATACCCTCCGGATACCTTAACAAGGCACCACTCCTAATACCGCCCCCGGCCGCGCCCGCCGCCGGCGCCATTTCGCCCGCCCTGGTTTCCCTGGGGCTGAGGAAACGCGCCGAGGCCTCCGTTTCCCCTTCCGCCCTGTTGCCCTCCTTGCTGCCCTCCTTGGTACCCTCCGCCTCGCCCGCCTCCTCGACCGCCTCCGACTCCTCCTCCTCGACCTCCCCCGCCACCACCTCCAGTCATCGGCGCGCCCTTCGCCACCCCGCACCGGAAACAAACCGCCTTGTTCGCGAACACGACGCCGCAACCTCGCGGGCACTGCCAGTCCCCGTCCCGGCTGCCGCCGCCGCCGCCGAATGACCCGCCGTACCCGCCGAACGCCCGCCCGTACCCCCCCGCGCCCAAGGCTTGGCCTTGTTTGTCCCCAGCCGCGGCGGCGCCTCCGTCGTGCGCTAGCAGTGTCGCCACCGTCGCGAGGGCGTTTGCTAAGTCGGCTGGCAGCGCGTCGTGCGGTCGCTGCGTTTTCGCCGCAAACGCGCGCGCGAGGCGGATTCTTAAACACGCGATTTGCGACAACAGGGAAAGCGGCACTCGGAACCGAAGCCAGTCGTCGCACACAAGCACGGCTTCGTTTGATTCGTCCTGTTGTTGTTGCGCGTTGGCGCGCATTTGATTGGCTTGGGCTACTTCACCTGGGTCACTAGGGTCGTGCTCGGGCATCTCACACGGAGGCAAACCTTCCACCGCGAGACTTCCGGTCACCAGCACCAGCGCGGGCGCCGCCACCGTGGTGCACTCGCGCACGTACATCTGCGCCTCGCCTCTTGTGATGTCGTCGTAGCACACCAGGACTGGGCCGTCCGTGCCAGACGCAGTGGCGTGGAGCTTGCAGTTCACGCTGTGCGGGTGGATCTTCACCTTCTCGCCTCTTAACGTGGCGAGCGTGGCTTTCGCGCGCTCGTCCCGGCCCGCGTTCAGGCCGGGAAGTAGCAGCCGGCCAATCAGGGGGTACATCCCGACCGCCAACACGGCTCGTACTAAAGAACCAGCCATCGCGTTCTCCGAAGCCTGGTGCACATTAGCGATGAGTCCTCGTGACGTGAGCGCCCCGATGAGCTGCTGCCGCATGCCTTTCAGCATGTTCAGCGTGCTCCCGCTTAGGGAGTTCTGCTGGTTGAACCGCCGCTCGCCGCCGCCGCCGCCGTCTTGTCTACTCTTTTCCCACCCGACGTACGCCCTCGTCACCGCCAAGTGGTCGCTTCCCCCCCCCGCTTGGTCGGAGAAAAAGTGCCTCGCCGCCTTGCCACTTTCCCGTGACCCGTCAGTGGACACCACGAACGGGCTGCGGTACGCCGCCGCGCACGCCACCGTTAACACAGGGTCTAAAACCCCGAGAAGCGTCGCGTACAGCAGCATCTTACGATAAATAAAAGCAAGTGTCAGTCTTTCGGGCCATGTGTATGAGGGATTGGAAAGGGTAGACAGAGTGGGTAGTACTTTCCGACTGTACTCCATACAGAGCAGGAAACAGTCGGCGGGATTTGGGTTGGGAAAGACCCGTACCTTCCCCACTCTGGGGTGCACCGGCATCTCGCCCAGATGTCTTCCCAACTTCGTCAAACTCTCGTCTTCTTTCAGTGCCCCGATGTTCTGCAGAAGCGTCACGGCGTGCACGATGGCTTGCGGGACGGGGGGTTCGGGGGCTTGCGCCAGGAACGCGGCAGTGGACCCCGCGCCGTTGCCCACAGTAGCGGCGACTCCCGTTTGCTCGCTCCCCAGGGAAGAAACATCCGCCAACATCCGCACTTGCAAACAAAGCTCCTCCAGCGGCGACCGCTGCATTTCGGGAAGCTGGAAGTCCGCGAACGCGGCCATCCTGTTGGACGAGTAAAGCCGATAACACTCGCCCGGGCGTACTCTGCCGGCCCTTCCGCGTCTTTGCTGCGCAGACGCCCTTGATATCCACGTCGCTTGTAACGTACTGACTCCGGTGTGCGCGTCGTACGATTTTTCTTTCAGTCGCCCACTGTCGATGACGAACACCACGTCGTCGATGGTCACGGCGGTTTCCGCGATGTTCGTGGCGAGGACTACTTTCTTGACCCCCCTGGGCGGGCGCTGGAACACCCTTTTCTGTTCCGCAGGGGGGACCATGGAGTGCAGTGGTAACACTAAGACGTCGCTGCCGAATCGCGCGTCGCTGTCCAGAATATCCCGCAGCTGCGAAATCTCGTGCCACCCCGGTCTGTGATTGTTACACGAAAAGTGTCAGTCTTGTATGGGCAAACGGCGTGGGTGGGATTTGGGAAACGCAACACGTACAGGAACACCAAAACCGCGCCATCCGGGCCGTGTGTTTGTCCTGACTCTTGTTTAACCTCCTCGGCTCTTTGCGTGATGATCCAGTGAATCAGCGCGGCGGCTAAATCCAGATCCACCTCATCCGGATCCGCGTTGAGTTGGTACTGCGACATGGAAAGCGCGTTTTGTTCCGTGCTCTTTAAACGGTCAAGCTCCGCGGTGGCCAGGTCCTGCGGTTGGTACACGAAAAGGGTCAGTTGCGAGTGGCACCAAGTGCCATGTATATCGCGATGGGTAGGATGATGGCCTGGTCAACAGTCACCGGCCATCGGTCTGAACAGTCACAGGCGCGTTAGAGGTAAAACAGTGCGTTTGTGATGTACGTAGTAACTACGTAGCTACGGGCGGACAATCGGCAATGACGCGTGTGTCGGATTTGGGAAAGCCCCAGCAACACGTACCAGCATAGACCCGATGTCCTCAAACCCGAACCGCCGTGCCCACGTCGCGGCGGTTCCCCCGTCCCGCGATTTCTGCGAAGGGTCCGCGCCGCACCCTAGCAAGCGCGTGACCTCTACGTGTCTCCCCTTTCCCGCCGCCGCCATTAACGGCGTAGCGCCCGTGCCAGCGTGCGCCACCCCGGCGAGCGCCATTTCATCCGCGTACCCTCCTTGCGCGCCTTGAATCGTGTCCAGCAACGCCTCAAACGCCTCATCCGTGCCTTCCAGAAACGCTCGCATCGTCGCGGCTTGCACTCGCGTTCCTTCGGGCGAGTCGGGATCCGCGGTCGCGACTCTTCGCGTCGCGACATCGCCGTCCCGGCCGCCGTACCCCACGAGTTGCAAAATGTCCTCCAGGTGGTAATCCGCGACCGGGTGCGTGCGCCCCGGGACTTTGATCACCGGGCAGTTGTTGAAGTATGTGCTGAACAAATCCTCGCGCACGGTGGCGGACATCAACACTAGCTTCAGGTGCGGGTGTCGTGTCAGCGCTGACCTTAAAACCACGGCTTGCGATGAATAAAAGAAAGTGTCAGCCTTGAGTCGGCGAGCGTGGGTTTGTAACAGTTACTAGTTCTGGTAAATGTTACTAGTAGTGCTACTAGTATTGCACTCAAAGAGGGGCTGTGAACAGTCGTGTTTGATTCGGGAAAGCAGTACACACGTACCTAGGAAATCCGCGAACAAGTCTCGCTCGTGTAGCTCGTCCACCACGATGTGCGACAGACCTTTCAGCATTTCGTCCGCGCCCGGAGACGTGAGCCGGCGTAACAAAACGCCGTTGGTGCAAAAAAGCAACGCACACTTGTCCGCGTTCGCTTTCGACTCAAGGCGGATTTGATAACCCACCGTCCCAGCGCCGATGGCCTCCCCGCGCTCCGCTGCGATCCTCTCGCTCACCGTGATTGCGCTGATGCGTCGCGGCTGCGTACACATCACCGCCGCGCCTTTCCCCCTTGACCAGTTGTGGTCGATAAGGTACTGCGGCACCTGCGTGGTTTTCCCGCATCCAGTCGCGCCTGCGACTAACACCACCTGGTGGTTTTCCACGGCGTCAAGTAACGTTTGCTTGAACTCGGCAATGGGAAGCGCGTCGCGCAGGCGCTGCATGTCTTTTAGGTTGTGATCGCTGGCGCGCCGATCGGCGAGCGCCTTGGCGCGCGATAGGGCGTCGTTTTGGCTGATTTGCGTGTAAGGCTTCATTAATGAGCTTCCTTGTCGCTTGGAGCGCTTGTTTTTGTTACGCGAATCGTCACCACCATCAATAGGTTCTTCGTCCCACGCGTCGTCCAGGGACCCGGTCGCCGCTGTTTCCAACTCGCGCTTGGTTTGCGGAAACTGCGAAAAGTGCGATTGCAGCGCCGAAACCGACGCCCCGTGTAACGACAACGCGTGCAGATCCTCGTGATCCAAGGGCTTGTACTCCTTGGGTTTCGTCACACACACGCGCCGCTCGTCCCCCTTGCCGTGGCTTTTGCTCTTCAAACCCAGCTTCTTGCAACACGCGTGCACCACCGCGCGGTCGTGGTTGCTCATGTCGGGCGGGAACACGATCTCGGCATCGTTTGAGGCTTTGAAGCGTTCCAGCTGGACGTCGATTTCGATCCTGGTGCCTTCCGTGACCGGCCGAACGAAGTCACCGCGACCGCCGCCACGACCGCCGCCGCCGCCGAAATCGCCGCCTCGCCCGCGGCCTCGGCCTCTTCCACCGCCCCGGCCGCTCATCGTGTCTGTCGGGGTTTGCCAATGGTGCCGAAAAAACTGCGCCGCGAGACTAGAAATGAATCGAACCGAGAAAAAAGAAAAGCTGCACTGCAGGAGAAGCGAAAAAGTACTCCACCTGTTCGCGTCCGCGTGCGTTTGTCCCGGTGAAACGCGCCGCGATTCTCCCGCTCCCAGGTCGGTACAGGCTCGCTTCACGAGTTTGCCACGCCGTGAGGGTCGCACACCACTCCGCCGGTGGGTACATGAGAGCAGAGATGATGCTACCCGAAGCGCTCGTATTCGATTTCCAATAAAAATTCCAAAAGCTTAATAATTCTTCACGACCCTTCCCCTGGTTTGGTCTTGGCGGGTGGCGTGACGAAGGACGCGGGGTCCCACTGCGTTCGGTGCCCCCCCCCCGGCGTGGTGTTTCCCACGGCCGGTACCGTCACCACAAGCTGGTCCGCCTTTTCCCTTCCCCCGTCCTTCCCCACCCCCGTGGTTTCCCCACCCGCCTTGCCCGGCAAATCGTTTGGTCGTTGCTCATCAAAAAGCTCGTCCCTGTCCGCCAGGGAAAAGTGCACCGCCGCGTGCATATGCGGGCACTTGCGTTTGTTCTTCGCTTTCCTCGCGGTGAAGCACTTCTCGCACAAGTCGTAATCCGCACACTTGTCGCAGTGGTACCGATTCGTGAGGATGTAGTGGTTGCAGTTATCGCAGTGGAACGGCAGCTCGATGGACGTCCGGTCCACGTCAGGATCCGCGCGGCCGTAAACTTTCTCGCAGCTCTTCCCGTCGCCGATTTGGACCACCTTCTTGTCCTTGCTGGGGGTGTGCAAACCCTCGCGCGCCGCCTCACCGTTCTCCAAAGAGACACGCTTGCGTTTCTTCAACGCGCTCTTCATCACGCCGGGTCGAAAGCAGGCCATCATCGCCCCCCGTTGTGATGGGGGAGAGAGGTGATTGAGAAAGAAAACAACGACTTCCAGAAAACGGTCGAGTCGCCTCAAGTTTCCCTCGTTCTCACGACGGAAGCCGACTGGGGTTTTCAGGCGGGAACGAAGCCTACGAGGCTCGGAGATCGCGTCCTTCCGCGCCCCCTGCCTTCCCCACAACGATCCGCACCGCCGCCGTTCCCGCTGGCAACGACCGGCTGTTCAATCCTTGTTGAAGGTTTGGCTGTTCGCGTGGTGTTCAAACTGTAGGGCTCTTCGCGGACGCGTTTGTGATCCCCTGATCCCGCGCATCTCGTGCTCGTTTGTCTTTTTGCTTGCGTGCCACCCCTCGATCCTTCCTTCGATCGCCCACCCCCCAACATGGCCGACATCACCGCCATCCTCACCGCGTCCCAGAGCCACGACCTCGCGGCGAGGCAGGCCGCGGAGACTCAGCTGCGGGTGGCGGAGGAGAGTAACTTGGCTGGTTTCCTTACGGGGCTCGCGTCCGAGCTGGGGAACGATCAGAAGCCTCCCGAGACGCGGCAGTTGGCTGGGTTGATTTTAAAAAACGCGGTGACCTCGAAGGATGAGGCAAGAAAAGCCGAGCTGCAGCAGCGATGGCTCAGCATCGACGGTGGCACGCGAAACGTGATTAAACAGCACGTCTGGGGGGCGCTTGGGAGCGAGCTGAAGGAAATCAGGCACACCGGCGCGCAAGCGGTGTCGAAGATCGCGGGGGCCGAGATTCCGCACAAGCAGTGGCCTGACTTAGTCAGCGGGTTGCAAGCCAACGTCGCAGATACGAACGCGCGGCCCGGGTTACGGCAAGCCACCCTCGAAGCCTTGGGGTTCATTTGCGAAGAAGTCACCCCCGAGCACCTAACGGACACCGAAGTGAACGCCATGTTGACCGCGATCTTTTCGGGGATGCGCAAGGAAGAACCTGACGTTGAGGTCCGGCTCGCTGCGTGCGTGGCGCTTTCCAACGCCATGTTTTTCGCGTCCGAAAACTTCGAACGGCAAAACGAAAGGGACCACATCATGCAAGTCACGTGCGAGTGCACGGTGTGTCCTGACGTCAGGGTGAGGCAAGCCGCGTACGAAGTTTTAGTCGGCGTCGCCGAGAACTACTACGACAAACTCGCGCCGTACATCACCGCGATTTTCAACCTCACCACGAAAGCCACGAAGGAAGACGACGAGTCCGTCGCCCTGCAAGCCATCGAGTTCTGGAGCGCGGTGTGCGAGGAAGAGGTTGCGATTCAGGACGAAATCGAAGACGGCGTTGATGAGCCGCCCGTGTACCACCGGTTCGTGGAACAGGCGCTCGGACAGGTACGTGTTGGGGCTTTCCCAAATCATAGCCTCCACGTTTGCCGGTTGTCCAGAGTAATTACGTATACACATCACGAAAGACTGACACTTTCTTTTTTATCTCTCAGCTCGTGCCGATGTTGCTTGAAACCCTCACCAAGCAGGACGAGGACCAAGTCGAGGACGGGGACGACGCGTGGAACGTGGCGATGGCTGGTGGTACGTGTCTTGGTTTGGTCGCGACGTGCGTCCGGGACCAAGTCGTGGACGCGACGATGCCATTCATCACGGCGAACATCGGGAACAAAGAGTTGTGGCGTTTGAGGGAAGCCGCGACGTTCGCGTTTGGTAGCATTCTTGAGGGACCTGACGGGGACAAGCTGTCACCCGTCGCATCTCAGGCGCTGCCGTTCCTGCTCGTTGCGATGGGGGATGAAAACTCGCACGTGCGTGACACCACGGCGTGGACGATCGGGCGGGTGTTCGAGTTCGTGGGCACCGCGTCGCCGCCCGTGGTGACGCAAACCAACCTGAATGACATCTTAACCGCCCTAGTCGCCGCGCTGCAGGACAAACCCTTCGTGGCGAGCAAAGCGTGCTGGGCGTTGCAGCGGCTGGCGGTTTCGTGTGTCGGGGAGGACGATTCGCACCCCATGCGCGCGGCCCTGGCGCCTTATTTCCAAGGCACCGTCCAAGCCCTGCTCGTGGCGTCCGATCGCGGCGACGCCGAGTTCGGTTTGCGCATGGAAGCGTTTGAAAGCATGAACGAAATAATCAGGGCGAGCACGAAGGAAGCCGCGTCCGTGGTGCAGCACCTGATACCGGTGGTGATGCAGAAGCTGTCTGTCACGCTTGACTCCCTGGCGGCGCCCGGCATTAGCGCAGAGCAACAGGAAAAGCTGGGCGAAACCCAAGGGTTGTTGTGCGGTACCCTGCAAACGATCGTGCAGAAAATGAGCTCCTCAGGTGTCGAAGCCACGCAGGTCCTGGTGAACCAGTTTGCGGATACCATCATGCAGGCCCTTTTGAGGGTGCTGGGCAGCCACGCCAGCACGGTGCACGAAGAAGCGATGCTGTGCGTCGGCGCCATGGCGTACGCGTGCGGTGATTACTTCGAGAAGTACGTCGACGCGTTGTTCCCTTTCATCGACATCGGCTTGAAGAACCACGAGGAGTACGAGGTGTGCAACGTGACCGTCGGGGTGGTCGGTGACCTGTGCCGCGCGCTTGATGGGAAAATCCAGCGCTGGTGCGACCCCATCGTGAGCCAACTGCTCACGGATTTGCAATCCCAAAAGCTTCACAGGAGCGTGAAGGTACGTGTTTGTATTTCCCAAATCCGGGGACACTCTTTTACCTCTAACGCGCCTGTGACTGTTCAGACCGATGGCCGGTCACTGTTGACCAGGCCATCGTCCAATACACATACCGACTACCCCTCCCTGTTATCCACACATCGTCCAATACACGTCCAATACACGCCCAACAAATGGACTGACACTTTCTTTGCTTGGTATCAGCCGCCTATTTTGAGCTGCTTCGGGGACATCGCGCTTGCGATCGGCCCGCACTTCGAAAAGTACCTCGCCTACGTCGCGCCCATGTTGCAAAGCGCCACGCAACTATCAATGAACCAGCCCAAAGACGACGACGAGATGATCGACTACAACAACGCGTTACGCAACGGGATCTTCGAAGCCTACGCCGGGATGCTGCAGGGGTTCAAGGAGGATAAAACCAAAATCGCGCTTCTCATGCAGCACGCCGAGTTCGTGCTTTCCTTTGTGGAGGAAGTGACGAAAGACGCGGATCGCGACGAGGCGGTTACCAGGGCGATGGTGGGCGTGATGGGGGACATGGCGGACACCATGGATGGCATCGGCGCATTGTACGCGCAGAAAACGTTCTGGAAAGATTTGCTACAGGAGTGCATGGACCCGAACCAGGACGTGTCGCTTCAAGAAACCGCGCGGTGGGCGAACGAGAAGATCATGGGACGCGTGGGGAGCGGGCGGTGAGACTGATTGCCCATACATGGGTGAATAACTGATTACCCGGGTAACACGCGTGACTGGTTGCCCATACGGCGAGTTGGGTGGGTGTGTACCCAATCATTCCTCACGGAGGAGGAAATATTAGCAAACAAAAGGTCTTCGGACCGCAAACGGGTCTTTGACCTACTTGACCGTCTTCGCGGAGTTGAATCTTGCGTGAAGACAATTAGGCGACGACGCGTCGAACAGAACGGAACCGCGGCTTCATATTTAACGGGTTGACGAAGGCGGTTCCTTAGCGGATGACAGTTGAAGTAACAACCACACACCATGCTTCACACGTGATTCACGTCGTACTTTCGTTGAACATGCCGCGCGCGCGTGACGCCGGAGCCGCTTTCAGGCGACGCGTTCCCTTCATTTCCATCCAACAATCCAAAAAGCCTCGAAACCACTTTTCGGCAAGTCCCTTAAAACCACCGCCGCCGGTGGACTTCAACACAGTGGGTGGCGCGTGAGTTGTGGGTAGGGTGATGTGGGACCGTCGCGGGGAGGTGAGTCGCCTCGTGGCGCGCGCGGTGGCGTCTGCGGTCGGTGCGGTGCCGTTCACGGCGTGTGCGCACCATGGGCGGGGTGTATCGTCGCAGCGATGGGTTGCGGAGTCGGCGGGATCGTGGTTTCATTTGGACCGCGTCGGCGCGCGTGCGCGATGCACGCCACGCATCGGTCTCGCGTCCTTCGCGACGCGCGCGGACGTAAGCAAAGACGTTGTGCCATTTGACACCCCGAACAAAAACCTTAAAGGCATCACCGTGCGTAAGAACGGCCGAGTCTCGGTGCGCATTTCGGGCGGCGGTGTGCCCCAGCAATCGCTGGGCACTTTCGATTCCTTGGCGCTGGCGATCGAGGCGTACGACGCGCACGCGGTTACCCGGGGCGTGCCGACGCAACAGGCGCATTTACAGCAATTGCGAAGTACCGTACGACTGGACAAGGCCACGGAAAGCGTGGCACGACACAAGGTGAGTGCGACGGAAAGCGCGGCGAGCGTCGTACCGTCGACGAGAAAAAAGACAATCATCATTCACGGCGCGACGACTAAAAACCCGCGTTCGTCTGCTGCGATGCGCTCCGACGCCCGCGAAGCCTCCGACCTGCGTATGCACAAACAGTCGCAAGCGCGTTACCTGAGCGAAACTGCGCAAGCGATTTGTTCCACCGAAAACCCAACCCCCGACGCCATTGTGGCCAACGTCATGGACATGCGCAACCCCGGGCGGTGGTACCCCGCGGCGCGAGGGATGCGCCGGGAAATCCACCTGCACGTCGGGCCGACGAACTCGGGAAAAACATGGCACGCGGTGAACAAGCTTAAGGAAGCGGAGAGCGGTGTTTATTGTTCGCCCCTGCGGCTGTTGGCGTGGGAAGTCGCGGAAAGTATCAACTCCTCACCCGAGGCGTTGATGTGTAACCTGGTGACTGGGCAGGAAAAGAAGACAATTGTGGGTTCAAAACACACCGCGTGTACGGTCGAGATGTGTGACACGAACAAGGTAGTGGACGTCGCAGTGGTGGACGAGGCGCACTTGCTCGGGGACCCGTCCAGGGGGTACGCCTTTTCCAGGGCCGTGTTCGGGCTCCCCGCGAAGGAGCTTCATCTTTGCGGAGACCCGGCGATGGTGCCGCTGATTGAAACAATCGCGACGGAGCTAGGGGAGTCATTGACGATTCACAGGTACGACCGGCTCCAGCCATTACGTGTGCTGAAACAGCCGTTACGGAAAATCAAAGACGTCCAGCCAGGTGACTGCTTGGTTGCGTTTTCGCGAAAAGCCGTGCACGCGCTTAAGAAAGACGTGGAACTCGAAGCGGGGAAACGCGCGTGTGTGATTTACGGAAGTTTACCCCCCGAAGGTACGTGTTGCGCGTTTCCCAAATTCCGGCCTCCCTGTGTTCCCATACTCATCCTTCCGATGGGACTTTACCTCTGCCGATTGTCCGCCCGTAATTACTCAGGCCACGTTGCAAAAGACTGACACTTTGTTTTACCCATCGCAAGCGCGCGCGCGGCAAGCGGAGTTGTTCAACGACCGGGTTAACAGCGGGTACGACGTTTTGATTGCGAGTGACGCGATCGGGATGGGCTTGAACCTTTCTATCAAAAGGGTAGTGTTCACCACCCTGAAGAAGTACGACGGTGAAAACCTGCGGAACCTATCGCCGCCCGAAGTGAAGCAAATCGCAGGGCGCGCCGGTCGGTGCGTATTTTCCCAATCACCACGCTCCGCCTTCGCGATTGCGCATACTCGTCCTGCGAAGGAAATATTACGACCAGAAGGGACTACTACCTCTGCCTAGTACCCTGACTGTTTACTCATACCAATCCCTCATACACATGGCCGAGAGACTGACACTTTCGGCTTTTATTGGGCCAGGTTCGGCATGGGGTCTAGTTCAGGCGGGGCTACTACGATGAGAAAAGATGACCTGCTTGACCTGAGAAAAGCAGTCAACGCGTCAGTTGTTTCACTCACGAAAGCCTCAATCGCGCCCACTCTGGATCAAATCGCGCTTTACCACGAAGCGAAACCGGAGGTTTCCCTGCCAGACGCGCTGAAGGCGTTTTTTTTACAAGCGAAGCCGTCGAAGCACTACTTCCCGCGCAAGTGCGAGGACATGATCGCCGCCGCGGAGTTAGTGGCGCACCTGGATTTGACCCTAGAGGACCACTGGATGTTCGCCGTGGCGCCTTGTTCCGCGGAGGATTTGGACGGCCCGGGGTCTAAAGCGCTGGTGACGTTCGCGGAGGTAAGTATTTCCCAATCACCACATTCCGAAGACTGAATGCCCATACGAGACTGACACTTTATTTTTCATCTCCAGGCGTTCGTGAAACGCGGACGGGTTTCCGTGCGAACCGTTTTGGCGCCAAAGGTACGTAAAGGGCCTTCCCAAATCTCGCCTCCCTGTTTGCCGATTGCCCGCCCGTGATTACGTAATACACGCGGTCCGAAAGACTGACACTTTTCGTGTAACAATCAAAGTTTACCCCTCCCAAAACGCAAGGCGAGCTGAGCGTTTTGGAACAAGCGCACGCCTCGTACGATTTGTACCTGTGGTTCTCCCTGCGGTGCCCCGTTGCGTTCCCGGAGCACGACTACGCACAGGCGCTTCGCAAAACGTGCGCCGCGGCGATTGAGCTGGGGCTGCAGCGGAGCAGCACTAAGAAGTTACGCGAAAGCGCGAAGCACTCGGTGGGGTGGGTGGACGAAGACAAACTTGCACGCGCGGTTGCGGACGTCGCGAGGCTGGAACGGGAGTTGGAGCTTGACGGGTTCGGCAGCGGAAACGACCCGGACGGGGTGTACGGAAGCGTGACCTTCGCGCCGGGGGGCTATGGCAGACAGACGGGTGGTGCGGGCGGTGGTAAGGCAACGAAGGCGTCACAGGGGAGGGCGACGAGACGTTTCCGGGAAAAAAATGAAAAAGCGAGTTCAGGTCAAAAAGAAACGCGGCGCGCCGCGTGTTTCCCGGGCGCCCGGGAGAAGAGGGACAAACCGAAGCGACTGCAGCGAGTTGAGGTGACGAGGAGCGCGGTGACGAACACGGAAAAAACACCCGAAGTGAAGCCGAAGACTTCGAAACCTTCGAAGACTTCGAAGGAGTTGTCAGGTGTGAAGACTACGACGAACAAAGCTGCGAAACAGCAAAACGAAAAAGCGCCGGTTGCGTCGACGGCGACGGCGAAAAAAGAATCCGAGCGTTTAGCGGAGACGCGTTTGAAAACGCTACGCGCCGCGAAAGGGTACCCGGGCGATTTTTCCGGACCCGCGGTGACCAGACACGCGGAAAAGGAAACCTCAACACGGAACGCGTTGTTCGGGTCCATCATGAGGTTAGCGGGGGTGACTGACGTGAAGAGGTAGTAGTAGACACAATATTTTAGACGACTTTCATTTTTATTTTTAGGAATGGTTTTTTTATTTGCACGCTTCAACGCGTCGACTTTCGTATCACTCCGGGCGCGCCCAGATGGCCGCCGCCGCCGGCGTCGCCGCCGCGGTGTGCAGCGGCCTTGCTAACGGTACGTGGAACCTCCCCACGAAACCTGACGCGCCACTTTGCGTGTACGCGGGGACGGTTTGGCGGTGGGAAAACATCTGGTTCGTCGCGAACCTTTTAATCCCGGTTTTCAACACGATTTTCGTCCTCGCCGTCGTGGGCGCGGACGTGCTTACCGAGGTTTACGCCGAGGCGACACCTAGTGAGTTGTGGGCGATCGTGGTACCCTCGCTGGCGTGGGGGTGGGGTGGTGTGGGGTTTGGGCAGGCTATCAAGCGCCTTGGTGTGGCACTAGGCACAAGCATCGTGATGGGGATAATAGTCGTCATCGGAACGGCGCTTCCCGCGGTTGTTGACCGCGATAAACTGCGAACGGCGCAACTCACAGGCGTCGTGGTGGGCGTGTTGTTGGGAATAGCAGGGTTCACCGCGGGCGGGTACGCGGGGTTGCTGCGAGATAGGAACAAGGAGGAGGACCTAATGGACGGTGTTAAAATCCGCGACGTCTCTGTAAGCGCGAAGGAAAGTGAATTGAATGAGAAGACCGCGTCAGGCCGCGATTCGTGCAAGGGCGATACCGTTGATTCGCAATCGTTCGCGGTTTCCATGGCCTGGTGCCTCGCAGGCGGCGTGCTGTCGTCGATGCTGCAGTTCGCGTTCGTTTTCGGTAAAGGGCTGATAGACACGGCCCGGGACAAAGGAACAAGCGAGTTGGCGGCCGCAATGCCGATTTGGCTGCTGTGCTTCGCCTGCAACGCCTTCGGGCACCTGGCGTACAGTTCGTATTTGTTGACCACTAACAACACGTGGAGGTTGTTTTGGGTTGGTATGCCAGTTAAAAAGAACGCGGATGGTCCGGCCGGGTTCGATTCCGAGGACGGTACTGAGGGTGCCGAGTCATCCGGCCGACGCCGCGTACCCACGGAACCGCGGTTCGCGAATACCCGCGCGAAAAACGATTGGGCGCGAACAACGTCACATTCGGTAACGATGTGCGCCCTGATGGCCGTCGCGATGCCGTTTCATATTCACACCTACGGCATCGCCGCGGTGTTGATGGGCGACACCGGGGCGGTGTTCGCGTGGCCGGTGGTGATGTCCGCCACGGTGTTCACGGCGCAGATGTGGAGCGTTTCGTTGCGGGAGTTCCAGGGAGCGCCGCTCGCCGCGAAACGAACGAACGCGGCGAGCTTAGCGTTGCTCGTCGCGTCGGTGGGGGTCGTCGCGGTGACTGGCGTTTTGTGACAAGGAGGGGACGATTAAGCGATATTTTCGACTCAAACGGTACGTGTTTGACACCTAGGAGGCGAAGAAAATGGTGCAGTGAGTGAGTTTTGAAGGTTGTAAGCGACATCTACGCGAAAGAGTCCGGTTTCGGCCCATTTTCGGAAAATCGTAACCTGTCAGCCGCCGCAACAAAAACTCCTTCGCCGCTTTTCGTTTCGGAGCTTGGCGGCTTGATGCACTGTCCGGCACGCGCGCCTCTCCCACCGGTGCCCGCGTCGTTCGGAACAGGCAAACGCCTTGTCCGCGGCAGCCATGGCGTCCATGCAGTACAACTTCAAGAAGATCACACACGTAAGTCTTCCCGTGACTCTCGATGGGTAGACGCCCGCGCCGTGTCGAGAAATGCAGCCGCCGCCGCCGCACGAAACTGATGCGACGTTTCGCCGATGCGGACCGCGGGCGGGCGCGGTGTTTCTTTCCTTTTGTCCGTGACTCTCGCGGCGTGAGCATTAGTGCAGCGGCAGACTACAGGGTGCAGTACACTGCCACCACGCATGACTCTTGGTCCGTATACGTACTGACCTCCCCCCCAATCTCGTCACAAACACCTCCAAATCACCAGGTCCCCACCGCCAAGGATTTCATCGACGTAGTGCTTTCCAAGACGCAGCGGCAGACCCCCACGGTGGTGCACCGAGGTTATGCGATTACGCGTATCAGGCAGTTCTACATGCGCAAAGTGAAGTTCACGCAGACGAGCTGGAACGAGAAGATCTCGCGGATTCTGGACGACTTCCCCAGGGTGGACGACATCCACCCGTTTTACAGCGACTTGCTCAACGTTTTGTACGACAAAGACCACTACAAGCTCGCGCTTGGTCAGCTCAACACCGCGCGGAACATCATCGACAAGATCGCCAAGGATTACGTCAAGTTGTTGAAGTACGGTGACTCGTTGTACCGGTGCAAACAACTGAAACGCGCGGCCCTGGGAAGGATGTGTACCATCATGAAGAAACACGCCGCGTCGCTCGCGTACCTGGAACAAGTAAGGTAAGTATTTCCCATTTACCACATTCCGCCTCCCTGATTGCCCATACTCGTACCAGAAGGGAATATTACCTCTGACTATTTGTCCATACATCGCGATATACAAGACTGACACTTCTTTTTACCAATCTCAGGCAGCACATGAGCCGTTTGCCGTCCATCGACCCGAACACGCGCACGATTTTGGTGTGTGGGTACCCCAACGTTGGGAAGAGCTCCTTTATGAACAAAGTCACCAGAGCGGACGTCGAGGTACAGCCCTACGCGTTCACCACCAAATCAATCTACGTCGGGCACACGGATTACAAGTACCTGCGGTGGCAGGTTCTTGATACGCCCGGGATTCTGGACCGCCCGCTTGAAGAGAGGAACACGATTGAAATGCAGTCCATCACCGCGATGGCGCACCTACGAGCGGTGGTGCTGTACATCGTGGACGCCTCGGAGCAGTGCGGGTACACGATTAAGCAACAGTCCGAGCTGTTCCACAGCATCAAACCTTTGTTCGCGAACAAACCGCTGGTGGTGGCGGTGAACAAAACGGACGTGCGAACGCTGGCGGAGCTCAAGCCGGCGGAGATGGCGCTTATCAACGGCATGCGCGACGCCGCCAGGGGGCCCGCGAGCCTGCGCATGGACGGCGACGACGAAGACGAGCTGCCTTGCATGAGCACCCTGAACGAAGAAGGCGTGGCTTTGGTGAAACAGGTGTGCTGCGACAAGCTCCTCGCCGCTCGGGTGGAACAGAAGCTCGCGTCGCGAAGGGCGGGCGAAGTGTTGAACCGGCTTCACGTGGCGAACCCCAAGCCGCGTGATGCGCTTTCGCGACCGGCTGTGATTCCCCACTCCGTTGCGTTGAACCGGTTGAAGAAACAGGACGGTAGTTTGAAAATCGTCACGGAAAAGGAAATGCAGGACCTGAACGGCGGCGCCGGGGTGTACAGCGCGGATTTGCGAAAAGACTACCAGCTGGAGGACGAATCCTGGCGCTACGACGTGATGCCGGAGATTTTCAACGGCAAGAACGTCGCGGACTTCATCGACCCCGAAATAGACGCGAGGCTTGCGGAGCTGGAGCGCGAGGAGGACGAGCTGGAGGAGAAGTGGTTGTTGGAAAAGGCGGAGGAGGACATGGAAATAGAGCCGGATATGGACGATGACGAAAAGGCGTTGTTGAAACAGGTCCGGTCGCGGCGCACCGAGCTGGTGGAAACGCACCGTAGGAAGAAAGGCGCGGGGAACAACGCCCCTACGTTACCGCGGACGGTCAGCGCATCGCACGCGGATCCGGCGAAGCGGGCGACGACGCAACGGATGAAGGAGAGCCTCGGGGCGATGGGTATCGACCCGAGCGCCGCGATCGCGCGCGCCCGGGACAAATCCGTGGCGCGGGAAGGCCGCCTGCGCAAGCGCAGTCGCAGCGAAGCCCTGGACGAGGACATGGCGGACGGCGCGGCCGACGACGACAAGCCCAGGAAACACAGCAGCAAGAGTCGTTCGGTTTCCGTCGCCAGGCGTTCCGACAGGGCGGACAAATCCCCCGGCGCCGGTCTCAAGAACGACGACGAGCGCATGCGCGCGCAGAAGATGGCGGATCTGGCGCAGCGCAAGCGGAACAAGTACGCGAAAATCGGCGAAGCGGACCGGACGATCATCACGAAGATGCCCAAGCACCTTTTTTCGGGGAAACGGGGGATCGGGAAGACGGACAGGCGTTAAACAACAGACTTAGTGTTTGTGCGTGGAGAGTGATGGGCTTTTTAGAGTGGCACATGCTCCGGTGGGGACAGAGGACGCAACGTGTTGTTTTGATCACCATTTTTTCAAACCGTCGAGTGTCTCGAGACGAGTCCAAAATTTTGTGCGACCGTATTTCGCATTCACGGCGACTCGTACTCCCTCCCCATCTGGAGCTCGCATTCGCGTCGCGCAGTGGTGGAGGTTTTGGTTTTCGTGATCCGATGTCCGGACCGGTTCTCGTTCCCACGATCGACTTCGGCGGGTTCGAAGGCCCCGATTCCGTGGCGCACGCGCGCGTGGTTTCCCAGCTCGCCACCGCGTGTCAGGATGTGGGCTTTTTCCTGGTTGTCAACCACGGCATCGACGAAACCGTGCTGTCCGATGCGTTGTCTGTTTCGCGGTGCTTCTTCCACCTTCCGTTGCGACAGAAAATGCGCGTGGCGAACACGAAGAAGGGGTATATCCCAGTCGGGGGGTGCGAAAACGCGGTACGGCCCAGTTCCTTGCACGAGAAGTTCTCTTGCGGTCCCGTGGATTTTGACAAAACTGATGAATATTACGCCGGTACCGACGGCGACCCTCGCGCCGAGTTGTTTTTCGGCGAACCCAACCTGTGGCCCAGTGAGCCTACTACTTTTGAACGTAAATACGCAAAGTACTACAGGGAGTGTACCGAGTTCACGGCGCGGCTACACCGAGGGTTCGCGGAAGCGCTCGGGGTGCCCACCGATTACTTTGAATCGAAATCGACAAAACACGTATCGAATTTAGTCGCGCTGCGGTATCCGCCTGTGGCGGATGCGGAAAGAACGCAGAAAGAGAAAACCCGCACCTCTCCGGAAGATACCCAAACAAGACTATTAGTAAAGCCGCACACGGACCCCACAGATTTAACGGTTTTGCTTTTCGAACACGGGCCGTGCGGGCTGCAGGTGTTGCCCGACGGCGCGGGCGAAACCTGGGTCGACGTTCCCGCCGTCAAGAATTCCCTGCTAGGTACGGCCTCGCGCGTTTCCCAAATCCGACACACACTGTGGAGGCCCGATTACGGGTGACTGTTTGCTCACTCACACTACGAAGTACACCCACACTCGCCGACTCGCGACTCACACTTTCCACTTTCCCTTACCAACCCCAAGTCAACCTGGGCGACGCAACGCAGTTCTGGACCAACGACGTTTGGCGAAGCACCAGGTGCGGCCTCGGGCGTTTCCCAAATCCAGGCACCTACGTTTACCGCCCCTGCATGACTGTTTGAGTGCAATACTGCCCGTAACAACTGTTACAACTACATGCATCACAAGTGCACTGTTTGCTCATACAATACACCCATAACTCAAGACATTTGACCTTTTCTTTACAATCACCAGGCACCGCGTGGCGGTGGACGAAGAAACGCACAAAAACACCGACCGCATGTCGCTCGTGTTTTTCCACGCCCCGAACTACGACACCGTGGTGGACGCCCGTGAGCTGAGTGATTTGCAGACCGAACACGGGTGCGACGAGGGCAAAAAAGTCATCAGCGACACACATGGACGACCACAGAAATACGAGCCGTTTCAATACGCGAACCGAACCCACTTCGCGCAGCTTGGACGGAACGACCTCGGGTTGCCGGACCGGCAGGTGTTGGGAAACGGCAACGAACGAGGGTTGTAGGGAAAGGAAAGACGGTTGTGTAGTGTACGTGGTATGTGTAGTAGTGTCGGGATGTGTAGTGTACGTGGTATGTGTAGTAGTGGCGGGATGTGTAGTATATGTGTTAGTGCCAAATTGTTCGCTTCGACTCTCGTTCGCTTCCGTCGTCATTCGTCATCAATCGTCTTCATTTCGGTTTGTGGTCCAGGATGTACCTCCCCAAAAACTCGAATGGATCCTCCGGCCTTTGCTTGACGAGCTCGCGTAACCCCGCGCGCATCACGGGAACCACGGTTTCGTCCAGATACTGGCGCACGGGGACGCCTGTTGATTGCGAGGCCAAGGGCGATGGGGGGGTGGGCGTGGGCTCGCTCGGTGGTGTTCCCTCACTGACCGGAGATGGGGCCTGCTCCGCGGGCTCGGATTCAGCGGGAGCAGCTTCTTCAGCGGGTGCTGCTTCTTCCTCAGCGGGTGCCGCTTCTTCCGCCGGGGCGGGCTCCTCAGCTGGAGCGGGCTCCTCGGAAACGGGCTCCTCCGCGGGGGCAGCCTCTTCAGCAGGGGCCTCCTCGGCGGGAGCGGGCTCTTCAGCGGGGGCCTCCTCCTCCGCGGCGGGCTCCTGCATTCAATGGATGGGTCTGCGTCAGCGCGAGAAAAGAAGGCACGGGGGAGCGAAGTGGGAGACGGGTGGTACACCGCGCGGGCGTTTCGCGCGAGCGCACCTCAACAGGGGGCTCCTCAGCCGGAGCCTCGGCGGGGGGTGTTTCCTCGGACATTTGCGAGACGTGCGTGCGCGGGTGCGTGATGACAAGAATACAAAGGGGAACGCGGGAAAAGCCCAAAACGGTCGATACATTTTTTTGATTTTTGTTTTTCGTGGGCCGTGGGCAACGTCGCGTCACGCCGGTTGTGATGAGGTCCAACGCCACAACGCACGTCGCCTCGCAGTGCGAGCGCGGTTTGATCGGACGGAAGGGACCCTAAACCCTAATACCTCGGCGACTCACTCGCTTTTCGTTGCGACAAGCAGCCTTTCACACAGGGGCGTCAGATCGAAGCCAGATCTGATCTCGGCACACTTCAAACGGGAAGTGGGAGTTTGTCTTTCTAGATCCCAAACCGAATCGACTTCACCGACTTCGCCATGGGCGCCCCCGAGCTCGCGGCGCTGTCCGACTCCGCGGCCGAGATCGAGGCTACGGACCCAGCGAAGGCGGTCGAGGTGTACCGGGATGTTATTTTCGGCACCGAGTCCTTCGATGCGGAGACCGTGAAGGTCAAGGAACTGGCGGTGGATCGTCTGGCCAAGTTGTTTGCCGCCGTGAACGACGCGCAAGCCGTGAAGGCCCTGCTCACTGACTTGAGGCCCCTGTTCAAAGCCGTGCCCAAAGCGAAAACCGCGAAGATCGTGCGGGGCGTCATCGACGCGCTCGCCACGATGCACGGGTGCGACCTGGTTCAAGTCGAGGTTTGCGAAGACATGGCGGTTTGGGCGCGAAGCGAAAAGCGAACGTTCCTGCGACACCGCGTGGAACTCAGGCTGGCCGCGCTGCGACTCGCGCTGAAGCAGTACCAAGACGCGCTTAAAACCATCGGGGGGTTGTCTTTTGAAGTCAAGAAACTGGATGACAAGCTTCTGCTGGTGGATATCCACTTGCTGGAATCAAAAATCCACTACGCGCTGCGGAACATGCCAAAAGCGAAAGCGGCGCTCACCGCGGCGCGCACCAACTCAAACGCGATCTACGTCCCGCCGAGCGTGCAGTGCGTCATCGACAGCCAGTCTGGCATCCTACACGCCGAGGAAAAGGACTACAAAACCGCGTACTCATACTTCTTCGAAGCCTTCGAGCAACTCAACAATTTAGAAGATGACCAAAAAGCAAGAGCCGCGCTGAAGTACATGCTGATGTGCAAGGTGCGTTTTTGAGGTTTTTCTTTTTTTGAAGTATCGGCTGTGCGTTGTTGAGGTTTCTTTTTTTGACGAATCAGGCGTATGGAGTCCAGTCACACGAACCACGTTTACCACTCTCCCTCCTCCGGGCTCGAACCACCTCCACCACGACCTGCACCGCGATACTCGTATTTCACGTGTACTAACCACCTCTGTGTGATTAACCACTGACTGTTTGCCCACTGTACATAAATAGGTGATGTGCGGTTCCGCGGATGACGTCGCGAACCTGGCCGCGACGAAGGGCGGGGTGAAGCACCAGGGAGGGGAGCTTGATGCGATGAAGGCGGTGGCGGCGGCGTACAAGCAGCGATCACTGAAGGATCTGCAACTCACGTTAGTGACGCACCAACGCGAGCTCGGGGACGATCCCATCATCGCCGTGCATCTTGGCGAGTTGCGCGATTCGCTTTTAGAGCAAAACCTGCTGCGCGTGATCGAACCCTTCAACGTCGTGGAAATCAGGTACGTATTGCATTTCCCAAATCCCAACACACTGTTTTACCGAAGCTGGTGACTGTTGTCCATACATCGCGATATACAATACTGACACTTTCTTTTTTTTATCGCAAGTCACGTCGCGAGTTTAATCGAACTCCCCACCCCCGAGGTGGAAACGAAACTTTCCCAGATGATCTTGGACGGGAAGTTTGAGGGAATCCTGGACCAAGGCCGAGGGTGCCTCGTAGTGTACGACGCGCAGGATACGAACACGGTGTACAAAGCCACGATTGACACGATCGCGAACATGGACCGGGTGGTGGATTCGCTGATGGCGAAGAGTTCGAAAATCGCGGCGTAAAGTTTTTCAAAGGAAACGACACGACGCGCTTGTTGTCTCTTGAGACTCAACACGCATCAAAACCCTGTGCAGATACGTCAAACTGCGTGGTGTTTTGATGTATTTTATTGTGTACCAAGAGAAAAGGAGGCGTTTTTTGTTACACTCCGCTGGAGTTTAGCGAGTGTTGCGTTGTCGTTACTGTTGTCATTACACGAATCCGCCCTAGGCTCCAAACTTTCTCGACTTGGTGACGCTCGTCTTGATTCCGCTCTGCTCGCCCGCGTAACCCCCCCCGTCCTCGCGCATCGTGCGCACCTGGCCTTTCCTGCGCACCACGGCTTTCTCGAACTTGCCGCGCAAGCGCTTGCGCGGGTTCTTGTGTTCCTTGTTCCGGTGCGGGGTCAAACCCCGGTTGGCCATGATCTTCCCGCCAACGTCTCGCTTTTCGTCCCCATCAATCTCCTCCTCCATCGCCACCGCGACGCCGAGGCTTCGGCGGTACTTCTCTTCCTTCGCGTTTCTCTTCGCGTCACGCGCCGCGCTGGCCGCGACGTACTCGTCGTCGTCCGGAATGGACTGCCTTGGCGCGTCGTCGTCGTACATGCCGCCCGCCTCCGCCTCCGCCGCGCGAGCCGCCGCGGCATGCGCTTTGTTCACGCCGCGCTCGTACTTGTTGCGGCGATCCTGCGCGGTTTTTAAAAAAAGAAAGAAAGAAAAGGTCAGAGAAGGTTCCACCGAAAGAAACAGATAAGGGTATCTTCCGCGAGATAACTTTATGGAAGTTTCCCTTGTACTTGCTTGTGCAGTACTTGCACTTGCTTGTGCGCCAAAAAGTAACTAAGATATTTGGCGACTTCGACGCCGGCGGCCATAAACCCGACGGCCTCCGAATTCGCCTCGGTCCGGAAACAATCCGAACCGAGTTTGTTCGTGTTGCACCATTTTTGACGCCGAGTGACCACGGGCAAAGTCGTCGACGCTTCGAATGATGCGAGGCGAGGGTAGGATACACAGGGTGTATACACAGGGTGTATACACAGGGTATGTATGTTATCTAGTAATAGGTGGCAAAAAAGAAAAGAAGCAAAGAAAGAAAAGGGACACCGAGCGGGACCGAAAATCCACGTACCCCGAGCGAGTCTCTTTGCGGAACGTCTTGTTCTCCCGAGACGGGTTTTTGTTTCTGCTTGACTTCCACGCCGGACGCGAGGGACACGGAATCCACCAGCCGCCCGGCTCGTTTACCGGCAGCAGCGCCACCCGACTTCTCGAGCGCCTCCGCGACCTCCACAAGGTCCGCGACGTCGTCTCCGAAGTCACCAACGTTCGCCAGGGAGTTCATGGACCTACTCGTTGCTTTCGCCCTTCGGCGCTCGGTTTTGGAAAGAGGCACCCTGGTGAAGAGATCCTCTTCGATTTTCGCCCGCGCCTCCATGCGCGCGAACTCGCGTTTCGCAAACGCGGAAGACGTATCCCCGACGTCGCCGCCCAGTTCCTCGGGGGTCTCGCCCAGTTCCTGCGCGAGTTCCTGTGGGCGGCGAAAAACGAGAGGGAATGGGAGATGTGTGGGAAAAGCAGGTCAGTCGACGGACGTTACGTCAGCAGTACATTTGGTACAGCGTCGGTGTCTAAAGTCGGCAGTCGGGTGTCTTGCGAGACACCTGAAGCTTTATTGAACGCGAAAACCGAACACGAATGAAGGTGTCCGGCGAAAGAAAAGAAAAAAACCGGGAAAGAATGTCCAGCTCTTGATTGGATAGTCGCCCACGAAACCGAGCGGTACCCTGCCCAAGATCTGGTGCTGGGTGTTGTGTGCCACGAAAATTGGTCGCCTTCGATCTCCATTGTGTAGCATCACCGACGAAAGTGCGCCGAAGAACGAGGAAGTTGAGTGGCAACGATTTTGTCTTTCGAAAGAGACGAGGGGAACAAAAATCAAAAGCAGTCCTGAGGGGAACCGAGAAAAGAAAACATTTCGACCGAGAGACAAAACAAACAAGAACGTCGCGTACCTTGATGAGCGCCGACCGCGACGCCCGTCTCCGCGCTTCTTTTTCGTTTCTTTTCTGTTTGTTGCTCTTGCCTCCCTCTTCGAACTCGTCCATGGTGGTGGCGAAGAGTTTGGGGGGGCGGTAGGCGCCGGATTTGTCGTCGCCGTCTGAGATAAATAAAAGAAGTGTCAGTCTTGTATGGGCAAACGTGGAGGCGGGATTTGGGAAATAAAATACGTACCGTCGCCGCCGGCGCCGACGAGGGCGTCGGGGTTGGGTTTGTGTTTCGTCGGGTCGTCGTCCTCGTCCGAACCGTCGTTTGTGTTTTGCTGTTTGCCCTCCGCCATTTTCAGCAGCTTATCCACCTGGTACTTCAGCTTCCTGTCGATCGGTCTTAGTTTCTCTAGGTAGGCTCTGATTTCCACCAACCGAAGTACCACGGGGTGGTCCTTCACCGGCCGTCCTTCCGATTTCAGCAAAAGGTAAAAAACGATGTTCACGCAGTACGAAAGCATCAACAGGTGCTTAGCGTCCAGGTACGAAATGCCCTCCGCCGTCACGAGGTCGCCCGCCCGGGCGGCGGCGATAACAGGCTCCACGCTGTTCCTGACTTCGTCCAGATTTTTCGTAAGTTCCTTGGTAAGCGCGATGAGCTCGGGGGCGTCGCCCACTACGGCGTCGCTCGCGGCGTGCGCCACGGCTTCAGCGCCGAGCGACTCAACGAACGCGCCTTCCGATTTTTTGGTCGACGCTTTGGTCTTCTTAGCAGCACCCTTCTTGCCCTTGTTCGCCACCAGTTTGGCTTTCGCGCCCATGGTCTTTTCTTCCTCTGACTCGCTTTCGGAATCCGAAAACGCGTCGAAATCCCCACCCTGCATCCCGTCCGCCGCGGCGCGTTGCAACCGCCGCGCTTCGCGTTCCTCGTCGATCCTGTCATCCTCATCACTCAACCCCTCGTGATCAACGTCGTCGTCGCCGTAAAAGTCATCCTTCTTGCTCCCCCGGATACCCGCGGTTTCGTCGTCGCTGTCCGTCTCGCTGTCCTCCAAATCGTCGTCATCTGCGGTCCGGCGAGTCGCGCCCTTGGCGTCTAACCGTCGCTGCTGCGCCCGCATCGCGCGAATCAGCGCCGCCTCCTCTTCGTCGCCGTTCGAGTCTCCAGGGTCGGTTGCAGTGTTCTTCTTCCCCTCTTCCTCCTCCCCCTCGTCCTCCTCGTCGTCCGTCTCGTCATCGTCACTCGTCTCGTCCTCGGAATCGTCCTCCGCCGCGATGTCCATCACCCCGGCGACGTCTTCGTCGTCCTCGTCGTCCTCGCTGGAAGACGCGTCCGGGTCCAACGAGATCTTGTCCCGTGACCGGTGGTGCTCGTCCACCTCGTCGTCCATCCAGTCCTCGTGACCACCCGCTGGCTTCTTGGTGCTAGCCCTCGTGGCCCTCTTCGCGGGAGTCACTCGAGCCATCTCGGCGGTGCGTGTGCGAGAGCGCGCGCCGAAGTCTTGCGTTGGCCGCGCCGGGGCAATTTCTCGTTTTCTCCGCCGCCCGAGCCGCCGACAACAATACGCTGGTAGGGTAGAAAAGGGGTGCTTTCTCAAACCCGAAACTGAAACTCGGAAACTGCAGCTCGAAAACGGACGCAAGCCGTTGCGATTTCTCGACCACGACCGGCATACCGCGTGGCACTTGCGCGCGGTACCGCGGTAAATGCGTGTGTTCGCGCCACGCGCGGTGTGGCTGTGCGCGTTGCTGCTTGTGGCGGTCGCGCCAGGGGTGGGAAGTCAGTCGGAGTGGACCGTTGGGGAGTGGTCGGCGTGTTCGCGCGCGTGCGACGGAGGCACAAAACACCGCGTCGTGCGTTGTTCAGATGCGGTGGACCCCGTGAACGGGTGCGGTACCTCACCTCCAGCCACCTCAGCGCCGTGTAACTGGCAGGTCTGCCCCACCTACGCCTGGTCTTCTGGTGTTTGGGACGAGTGCGACACGTCGTGCGGTTACAGTGGAACGCGACGAAGGCTCGTGCAGTGTCGCGCGGTCGGCGCGTCCGACGATTTCGTCACCCTCGGGGATTTGCTCGACTCTGATAACGACAACGTCACGTTGCTCACCACGAGCGCGAGGCTGGAGGCGCGCGCCGTGGAGCGCATAGCCGCGGGAAGGGTCGTCCCGGACACCACGTGCGTCGCGTGGAACGCCTCATTGTTAAGACCAACTTCGGTGGAACCGTGTGCGCAGACGAGGTGTACTTACCACCACTGGGACGTCGGCCCCTGGAGCGCGTGCGACAAGACGTGCGGGGGCGGCACGAAAACAAGACAGGTGTTCTGCGCGAAAAGGGACGACCTGTGGGAAGAAATGACCCGCGAGTTCTTCGCGGACGATACGCTCCCGCCGCCGCCGTCGCCGCCGCCGCCGAAACCGCCGCCGCCGCCGTTCGCGCAGACCAACGCGTCCTCACCGCCGCCGCCGCCGCCGCCGTTCGCGCCGTT
>Ga0222633_1000261_pt1 | contig 57646 bp, 45 predicted proteins | sample AntAcemetageno48_FD_179816 | JGI IMG/M metagenome (GOLD analysis project Ga0222633, IMG submission 179816) | Saline water microbial communities from Ace Lake, Antarctica - #48 | ecosystem: Environmental > Aquatic > Non-marine Saline and Alkaline > Saline | place: Antarctica: Ace Lake | collected...
TATGAAAATCATGTCAGACTGAGTGAAACGGAAAAAGATCCATGGGGAATGCCTCAACTGGTAACGTCGGTCGATTATACTGCGAATGAAGAGAATATGTTGAAGGATTTTCATGAACAGGGCAGTGAAATGATTGCACTATGTGGCGGGAAAAATATACGGGTAAATGATAGTGGTCAAGCTCCCGGTCTGGATATTCATGAGGTGGGAGGAGCCAGAATGGGCAATGATCCGGACACATCTATTTTGAACAAGTGGAATCAGATTCACGGCTGTAAAAATGTATTTGTGACGGATGGTGCCGCGTTCAGTTCTATATCGGTACAGAATCCTTCACTCACCTTTATGGCGATCACCGCCAGAGCCGCCAATTATGCCGCTGATGAAATAGCTAAAGGGAATTTGTAAAGGGTACGCTTTTTCAATAACGGTATGACTACTTAAATTACTAAATAACAATACTTTAATTAATTAACTTCGAGTATCATTATTTGTAATTGATTTCTTCTTCAACATATTTACGAACTGTTTCCATAGGTAGTGAAAGTTCGTCAGCGCATTTTAAGAAGAGCTCTTTTCGGTATTCCGGGAGGTGGTCTATTTTACCTGTCACCATCTCAGCGATGATTCGATTACTCAGTAAAAAACTGGCAATCTCTGAGCCGTGATTTTTTTCAATGTGATTTTTGATCGGTTTGAAAAAGTTATTTTTAACTCTGTTGACTTCACTTTTCTGTGCCCTAATAGCTTTATGCTCTTCCGGAGATAATGAGTTAACGGCAGATTTTGAATCAGAAAGATTCAATTGTTCAGCTTCTTGAGTGGCGTCTTTGACAAGGTCGAGCAGTTCATTTTTGACCGACTCTGTCTGAAGGGATCTGTAAATACCTCGTGTGTTGTTCCAATCCATCAATTTGCGTATATCCTTGGCAAGATCAACTAAAAATGACTTCGGTACTACCTGATATGCCGGCCGATTCAGCTCTTTCCCTTTTTTATTCTGCCAATCCAGCAACTTTTTGAAGATAAACCACTGCTTTTCAGTGAACTCATTCCTGTCTTTATCTTTAATATAATCGTTAGGGTCAATATCACTGTAATCTAGCAAATGAAGGGCTTCATTCTCTTCCAAAATCCAATCCCGGACACCATCTTCGGTTGCTTTTTCATCAAAAAAGGCTTTTAACTCAAAAAGATGAATCACATCGTTTGCAGCATAATGTAGTTGATTTGAATCGAGGGGTCGCTTAAACCAATTACTCTGTTGTGATGAACTGCCGGTATCAATGCCAAGTTGATCAGCCAGCAGATTGGTTAAAGAGGTTGAAGGATAGTTTAAAAGACGGGAGGCCATTGAAAGATCAAAGAGATTTTTTGGGAAACAGCCCAGGGAATGAAATAACCTGAGGTCTTCATCAAAGGCAAAACATACTTTTTGGATGGACTCATTTTCTATAACCGGAAAAAGTGTTTCAATCGTTAAATCCGGACTCAGAGGATCTATCAGATAACAGGTATCACCATCAAATATTTGAACAAGGCAGAGATTAAAACCGTATCGATAGTAGTTTTTATCAAACTCAAGATCAATGGAGATCCGGTTCGATTCGGAAAGGGTGAATACTGTTTTTGACAGAAGATCCTGATGATCTACATAGACGTATGGTTCTTTCATAAAACGTTATAAAAACACTTTTTAGGCGACTTTATTCTAATTAAAATTATGTCTGAGCTACTCATCGATATCCAATCTGTTTTTTCGTTTAACCAATGTTAGTATTGTGTATTCGGCTACCAATACCTCATCTTGATTGGTTACTTCTACATCGAACCATACCATTCCGTAGGGTTCTTTATCACTTTTCCGTTTCTGTCGTCTGGTTTTCCGCTTCACGATCAATTTTGCCCGAATGGTATCGCCGGGCGCCACCGGCGCTATAAACCGCAGATCTTCCAAACCGTAGTTTAACAGAACAGGACCGGGTGCCGGGTGCACAAACATTCCCGCAGCCGCTGAAAGCACAAAATATCCGTGTGCAATGCGTTTGCCAAACATCGATTCTTTTGCAGCAACTTCATCGAAATGGGCATAAAAATGATCGCCACTAATAGACCCGAAGTTTACAATATCTGCTTCGGTGACTGTTCGGCGGTGAGTGGTCAGTGCTTCACCGATTGTCAGCTCCTCAAAATATTTTTTAAAGGGGTGCACGTCTGATTCTACTGTGTCTGACCCTTTGATATATTGTTTTAAAATAGACGTGAGTGTTGAGGGTGAACCCTGCAGTGCAACACGTTGCATATGATGGAGTACAGACCGTGCCCCTCCAAGCTCTTCACCACCACCGGCCCTGCCCGGCCCGCCATGAACTAAAGAGGCGATAGGTGATCCGTGTCCGGTCGACTCCTCTGCACTCTGCTTGTTGATGATCATAAATCGCCCATGGTAGGGGGCGCAGCCCATAGAGATCTCAGCTGCAATTGCATCATCTGCTGTAAAGAGGGAACCTACCAGTGATCCGTCTGCTTTATTGGCAATTTCAATAGCTTCTGAAATTGATTCATAGGGCATAATGGTAGTGAGTGGCCCGAATGCTTCAATGGTATGAACGTCATCGATTTGAATGGGTTTGTGGCATAATAATATCTTGGCATCTGCATAAGCACCGCCCAACTCATGCAACCCGTTTCCATAAACGGAATCAGTCACTTCCATCAATTTTTGTAGCTGTTCTTCAAACCGCTCCACTTGCTGTGAACTGGAGAGGGGACCCATTCGTGTCCCTACTTGAGAAGGATCTCCCGATTTTACATGGTCTAATCTCTCTTTAAGGGCGTCAATCACTTGATCCTGCAGATTAGCAGGTACAATTGCACGCCGAATGGCTGTACACTTTTGACCCGATTTTACTGTCATTTCGTTGGCGACTTCTTTTATATAGAGTTCAAACTCGTCCATTTCCGGAGTCACATCCGGACCCAATATGGAGCAGTTTAAAGAGTCTGCTTCCAGATTAAACCGAACATTGTTGGCTATAATATTGGGGTGTGTTTTCAGACGTCTGCCGGTCTTGGCAGAACCTGTAAATGCGACCAGATCCTGACTGATCAAGTGATCAAACAGATCTCCCGGTATGTCCGCTGCTAAAAACTGTATGCTTCCCTCGGGTAGAATCTTTGATTCAATTATATCTTCAAATACGGCATGTGACAGATAACAACCCAGTGGTGAAGGTTTTACGATCGTTGGAACTCCGGCAATAAAAGCAGGGGCCAGTTTTTCGAGCATACCCCATATTGGAAAGTTGAATGCGTTAATTTGAACAGCGACTCCATGGCGGGGTACACAGACATGTTGCCCGGTAAAAGTCCCTTTTTTGGAGAGAGTAACAGCACCGCCTTCAACATGCCAGGGCAGATCGGATAGGTTTCTTCTGGCCTGACTCGATAGCCCAAATGCGGTGATGATGCCACCTTCAATATCGATCCATGAGTCGCGCTTGGTAGCTCCGGTATGGGTTGATATCTCATAATATTTCTCTTTACGGTCGAGCAGATAGCGAGCGAGAAATTTGATCTTAAACGCACGCTCGTGGATAGTCATTTTCCGTAGTGTCGTTCCACCGACATTGCGGGCGTAATCACAAACGTCTTTATAGTTTAGCTCCGGTTCTACCAAAGTAGCCACCTTTTTACCGGTAACCGCACTCAAAAGATCAGATTCCCGGCCTTTGTCGATCCATTTTCCGTTAACGTAGGAGTTTACTCGCATTGAAAAGATTGAATTTATTATTTATGCACGATCTTAATATAGGAATTCTCAGTCCCTATTTTTCTTTTGTGCTTTGCCATGTTTGGTAGCTCTTTTTTTGATCTTGTTTGTGAACGGGTTCTTCTCTTAACGGTTCACACTCTTTCCAGGCAGATCTCATCTGTTCGGGCAGTTTTTGATACCATTGGGTACCATCTGTTTTCCATTGGATCATCTCATCAGAAACGTCCTTTACAATTTTTGCAGGGTTCCCAACAACCACTTTTCGATTGGGGATTATCATCGCTTCCGGTACAAATGTGAGGGCTCCGATGATACATTCGTCCCCTATCTCAGAACGATCCATGATGACGGCATTCATCCCAATCAGTGAATTTTTTCCAATATTGGATCCATGAATGATGGCACCATGACCGATATGTGCACCTTCTTGCAGCACCACTGTGACACCCGGGAACATATGAATCGTACAATTTTCCTGAACATTACAACCATCCCGGATTACAATTTTGCCCCAATCACCGCGAATGGCTGCTCCCGGACCAATATAGACATCTTTACCAATCACCACATTACCGGTTACAGCTGCGAGTGGATGAATAAAAGCACTCTCATGAACTGTGGGTTTGTATCCGTCAAATTCGTAGATCATTTCATTTCTGTTCGTTGAAGAGTACTAACCATTACTGTTTTCCAGGACTACTGCGTATCCTTGTCCGACCCCGACACACATCGTTACTAAAGCATATTTTTTATTCTGTTCGGCAAGTTCAATTGCAGCTGTTTGAAGAATCCTTGCACCACTCATTCCGAGAGGGTGTCCCAATGCAATCGCTCCTCCGTTTGGGTTGATTCGCGGATCATCATCCTGAAGACCCATTTTCCGGGTGCATGCAATTACCTGCGCTGAGAAGGCTTCATTTATTTCGATGATATCGATCTCATTCAGGGATAATCCGGCACGTTTTAGTGCAATTTCAGAAGCAAATACCGGTCCGATCCCCATCACCCGCGGTTCAACACCTGCAACACCGGACGAGACAATTCGGGCCATTGGTTCCAACCCCCAACTTTTAACCGCTATTTCGGAAGCGATGAGCATGGCTGCGGCTCCGTCATTCAGGCCGGAGGCATTTCCGGCTGTGACAGACCCATCTTTTTTAAAAGCCGGGCGCAGTGTTGAGAGTATCTTGAAGGTTGTATCTGCTTTGATAAACTCGTCATCACTGAACCGGAGGGGTTCTTGCTTTCTTCGAGGGATTTCGACCGATACAATCTCTTTTGCAAGCCGACCCGATTGTTGAGCCTTTGCGGCTTTTTGCTGAGATGAAGCTGCAAATTGGTCTTGATCCTTTCTGGATATATTATAAAGTTCTACAAGATTTTCAGCGGTGGTTCCCATCCCTTCCGTGCCATAGAGTTCTTCCATTTTGGGATTGATAAATCTCCAGCCGAAGCTCGAATCAAAAAGTTCTGCGTCATTTCCGAAGGGTTGAGACGATTTGGATAGAACCCACGGTCCGCGGGTCATCTGTTCAACACCACCTGTGATAAAAAGCTCTCCATCTCCTGCTTTAATTGCTCGATTGGCATGAATGGCTGCCGACATGCTGGACGCACACAAACGGTTAACAGTCTCACCTGGAACAGTATGTGGCAATCCGGCCAAGAGAAGTGCCATTCGGGCTACATTTCGATTATCTTCACCGGCCTGATTCGCACAGCCAAAAATAACATCGTCAATCCGGCCTGTATCCACAGTAGAGTTTCTTTTTATCAATTCACGGATGACGTGAGCAGCCAAATCATCTGCTCTTACATCAGATAGAGATCCTCGGAAACGACCAATAGGGGTTCGAATAGCGTCGATAATATAGGCTTCAGACATAAAACTAGATTGTTGGCATTTAACGTTCAAAAAAAGTCTTCACTAAAATGTAAAGGTTTTATGGGTTCTATGATACTTTAGGGTGTGCAATAGATGAGTGTCTGCTATGAGACCCTCTGTTCTACTCTCTGGACTCCAGGTAGAGCAGGTATCTGGGTGGTAGATCAAAAGGTCTTTCATCAGGAATAACCGGCAGCCTTGGTGCCTGAGTGGGTGGTTTCAGCGGCCTTCTATCCGGATACCATTGGAAATTATCCAATCTGCGCTCCACATTTTCAGGAGACTCCTGCAGAAATGATCCATCAATATTGCGAAGTGCTCTCAGTGAATCGATCTCACCATCCGTAAAATACATCACAAGTGGCCCTATGGAGATCATCTCAATCAATCCGTCCGGTTCATTATTTTCATCTACATTATGAAAAATGCTTTGAGTGTTGTCAAAAACTTCTATTCTATCGAGAACACCCCCCTCGAAATAAGCATTTAACGTGTCGCCGGTCATTTGGTGAAGTCGTGCAGTGACGGAGTCTTCCATCACAATGATAGGTTGTGGGTAAGATTCCAGAAAACGGATGTCATCATTTTCCAGATAGGCTTCAATAAATGGGCCTGTTAATTGCATTCTGTTTTGCCAAAGAGTGGGAGAAGAACGAAGTGTGAACTGTTCCGGATCTTCCCGATAGTTTATTGTATCTGCAATAGCTGCAAATTTTGACGTCCAAACTTGAACACTACCGTATGCATCCATGAAAGATCCTTCCTCTAACTCTCTCAATTCAATTTTATTTGCAAGTAAATGTGTGGTATCGGCTTCTGATTCACTGATTTCCATCATCCATGCGTTATCTTCGAGCAGACGATATCCGGTAGAATCTGCATAGAGATAATTACCTGAAAATGTTACATATTCTTCATAATCTTCGGCATAAACCCGGCCAAAAAGTTCATATAGTTCATCCGAACGGTTCATAAATAGAGAATCAGCCTCCAAATATTGGGTACTGTCGGAGAGCTGGACATTGCCTTTGAAAATAGCGCTATCCAGAGCTTGATAGTAGAGGCCACTTTGTGCGATCAATGCACCATTTTCATCCTCAAAACGGACCGGTACATTAAAATTGGTTACCTCTCTGCGATGATCTACATTCATTGAGTCACTGAATACGGTATTTTGTTCAGATTGTATGATCACTCTCCCTCTTAATCTGCTATACTCGTCTGCACTATTGTAATAAAGTGTATCTGCCCAAAGAATCTCTTTATCCGTTTCGATCTGTGCATTAAAAGCCATGAGAAGGTTAGAGTTCAGAAACTGGAATACGCTATCTGTTCTCATCACCATATCTTCAGTCCTGAGTATAACATTTCCGGTTATCTTCCGAATATTTTCACCTTCAAAAACCCCACTTTCGGCCGTTTGTGCCTGCACAATATTAACCCTGCTCTGACTATTTCCATCAGAAATGAAGAGGATACATGTCAAAAAAATTGCGAAAAAGGGGATATGGATTAATTTTTTGTTCATCAATCTACAACAAAATCACCGGTTGGCTCCTGAATAATGTAGTAGGAGAGATCTGTCAATCCGTCAAAACCGCGCCCGGATATACTATCGGTTTTAGTGATGATAGTTACAAAAGAGGGTGAGGTAATTCGGTCGGTGTATTGAGACCATTTTAGGTATTGGGAATAGAGGTATCCGTCATCACGGGTATGAACTCTTACCGAGTCGATGAGTTCAAATTCTGCTTCATTCTCCAGGTACATAGCCCGTTTGCTCCAGGCTTCGGTCTCAAGGGCACCCGTAGAGTCAAATATTTGAACATAAACGGGTCCTTCAATTCGTGAAAATTTACGTTCTTCTGATTGATAGTTGATGGCGTAACTTCCTTCGATTAGTAACTTTGTATTTCCTTCCTGCATCAAAATCATCTCCACATCCCAACTTTCTGTAGTCACAAGAAGGGAGTCATTCATTGCGGTTCTAATCTGCATGGTATCATACTCTGATAGATCACGGCAACCGGTTCCTGAGATTAGCAGAAATATAAAAAGAATGGAGAACTGCTTATAAGGTTCCAAAATAGCGATCTCCGGCATCACCGAGTCCCGGAACGATGAATGCATCATCATTAAGTTTTTCATCAATTGAAGCGGTAATAATGGATACATCAGGATATTTAGTTTGAATTCTATCCAAGCCTTCCGGAGCTGAGATCAAAGATATAAATCGAATATTTGTAGCGCCTTGTTCCTTCAGAAAACCGATCGCATCATCTGCACTGCCCCCGGTAGCGAGCATTGGATCTACCAATAAAACCAAAGCTTTGTCCAATCCTTTAGGAAGCTTTGAATAGTAATCAACGGGATTATGAGTGACTTCGTCTCTATACATGCCAAGATGGCCAACTTTAGCATCAGGTACAAAATCAATTATTGCATCAACTAAACTTAACCCTGCTCGTAAAATAGGTACAACAATGATTTCGGTGTCCAGAATAAAACCTTCGGTTGCTGTTACTGGAGTATTGATATCAATTTTTTTAAGTGGCAACTCTTTTAGAGCAAAATATGCCAAAATGGTAGCCACTCTGGCCAGAGCGGCTCTGAAATCAATGGTATTGGTACGGGAATCGCGAAGAATTGTTAAATCTCTGGCTACAAGCGGATGGCTTATTACCGTTGGTTTAGCGGATGATTGTTTAGTCATCGTCTTCGTCTTTCATTCGTTTGAAATAGTCTTTGGTTGTTGCGTAAACAACTCCTGAAAGAGCGAAAAGAGCAATCAAATTGGGAAATGTCATGAGTCCTAATGCGATATCCCCAATCGCCCAAATGGTACCCAATGCAGTGATGGCTCCAATAAAGTGAAGTACCAGATAAACACCTTTGTAGTAGATGATCGATTTATCTCCAAACAGGTATTGAATCGATCTGTCACCATAATAACTCCACGCAATCGATGTAGAGATAGCAAAAAGCAATACACTTATGGTTACTAAATATTTACCGCCAGGAAAGAGCGGAGCAAGGCCGATTTCAAAACCTTGAGAGGTTAATGTAGCTCCGTTATAGATGGCATTTCCATAAACGGACCCCATAACAACGCCTGTTCCATTCATTTCTGCTTGATAGGTTGCCGTATTGATTCGCCCGGTAAAGAGTTCAGTTTGGGCAACATTACTATATAGTGTATCTACTGCGAAGGCACTTCTGAACAGGGTGCCATTTGTAACAATACCCTCTTCAACGACCAGTATTTCGGGGGTGTCGATAACTTGAGTAATTTCATAACTCATATCCGGAGAGTTGAGATTTATATCTGTAGGGTGTTTGGTATCCCATACGCCGGTAGAGATAATCACTAAACCTGTCATCGTACAGACAATGATGGTATCAATAAACGGTTCGAGAAGTGCAACAACACCTTCACGAACAGGTTCATCTGTTCTAGCTGCGCCGTGTGCAATAGGAGCCGATCCTTGACCGGCTTCGTTAGAAAAAAGACCACGTTTCACTCCCCAGACCATCGTTGTAATAAAAAGACCTGAACCCACTCCCCAGGCGCCTGCGACGGGGTTGAATGCGTAGGTGAAGATTGTCCCGAAAGCCGGAATCACTTGATCATAGTTTAATATCAAGATAACCAGTGCTCCAAGTACATATAGCAGAGCCATTATAGGTGTTAACCAAGCTGTAACCTGACCAATGCGTTTGATTCCACCAATGATTACAAATCCGACAATTGACGCTGTGATTAAACCGGTAATGTACGTAGGGACTGTAAAGAAGAAAGAGTTTTCCATTACATCTGCTACAGAATTGGCTTGAATAGCATTTCCGGTGAAAAAAGAGCAGATGACCGCAAGTGCTGCAAAAGTGACCGCAAGCCATTTCCAATTAGGGCCCAATCCCCGTTCGATATAGTACATGGGTCCACCGGAAACTGTACCATCTTGATTTTGTATTCTATACATCACTGCAAGAGTACATTCAGAATATTTGATGGCCATTCCAAAAAAAGCAGTTACCCACATCCAAAAAAGAGCTCCGGGCCCCCCATAATGAATAGCTATGGCAACACCGGCTATATTACCTATTCCAACTGTTGCTGAAAGAGCTGTTGAGAGTGCTTGAAAATGATTTACATCACCGATATCATGCGGGTCATCATAGTACCCCATGACTACTTTAATTCCGTGCCCAAATCTTCTGATTTGAATAAAACCCATTCGTAAAGTAATGAAGATGCCGTAACCGAGTAGGGCGATTACCAATAAGGGCATCAATTCAGGGGTATTCCAGACTAGATTATTTAAAAAACCAACAACTCTTTCTAATACTTCCATGGGATCAATTAGCTTCGTATTTGAATTCAATCACGAATGTATAAAACATTTAACTAAAAATTTAAGAAAGTTTATAATTTAGTGAACGATTAGCATGCCAAATTAATTAAATTACCAATATGCATAGTTCGATAACACATTGTGCATACTAAGATTAACAAATTTAGATTTATATTATGACAAAAGCAGATATAGTAGATATCATCTCTTCATCTACAGGCCTTACCAAAGTAGAAACGGAAGCAGTTGTTAAAGGTTTTATGGAAACAGTGATTGATGCGATGAAGAGAGGCGAACACATTGAACTTCGTGGGTTTGGTAGTTTTAAAGTTGTGAAAAGAGCACAGAGAGTGGCTAGAAATCCAAAAACGAATGAAGAAGTCATTGTACCTGAGCAATATGTACCGATGCTGAAGGTTTCAAAAGATTTCAAAAATGCTGTGAACAAATCAAATAGCTGATCAACAAACCTAAATGGTTTGTTGACCAGATTTTAAAATGATTAGGTCAGAAACCGCTTAAAAATCGATGCCAATTGAAAAGTAGTGTATGGCGCCTTTTTGAAAGCCGTTTCTGCCATAAGGCCAGCCAATATCATATCGGAAAGGAAGCCCAAGCAGGATTGTTCTCAATCCGAAACCTGCTCCAACCAAAATATCCCCATCTACGATGACTCGTTGCAGACTGGTTTCCTGATCGGTAATCTGCCCGAATTGATCAATATTCACTACTTGTCGTGTACCCAGTTTCCAATTGAGATCCGGATTTTTCACAAAATAGGGTTCACTCGCCCCCTGAAGTATGAATTCATTTCTAAACCCCCAAGCTGCCCCGGCATCAATGAATGCCACACCGGTTAAATTGTAGAGGGGTAGAATGGGTATAGGTCCGGGTAGAATAGCCGCAAAAAGCGGAAATCTGAATTCAGCATTGATCAGTGTAAATTTATCACCAAATGTTGTATTGAATTCATGTCCACGAAGTGGAGTTGCAGGAAGTGTGAAAAATGTATCTGCCAGACGTTCAAATGGAATTTCAGCATCCGACCATTGCTGGTTAATCCATCCAAGCATACCCCCCATAAAGAATGTTTGAGAATCGCGGCCATACGAAACGGCTCCGGCTCCTCTGAGTGCTAAACTGTACCCCATACCAATATCAATGTACTGTCTGTAATCACCTAAGAGAGTGGCAAATTGTGGAGTTTCTGAACCAATCGGGGGACTTGCAGAAAGACGTACTGAATATCGGGTACCTGATCTTGGTGTGATAAATCCCGGTACGGTATAATCGCCCGTAAATGTTACCTGAGGATATAAAAACCAGGAGCTGTCATTACTCACATTTCGACCCCCGAATCCTTGAACGGTACTAAAATCTCGGGCAATTCCAATCGCTGAAATACCATAATCAACCCGTTGATATCGATTAAAAGGGTATTGAAAGTCAACAGATCCACCAAACGTTCGAAATCGGAGGAGCTCACCGAAGAAGGTCTGATAATTTCTTGCCTGATGAAAAAAGGAAGCAAAAAAGTTAGTTCTGTTTCTTAGAAATCCATACTGGAACGTATAGTCACTATTTCTCAAATCAAAAACCAAATTTGAGCCAAAGGAGAGTTGGTGATCACCAAAGAGATCTGTCAAGGATAAATATGCAAAAGCAGAGGTTCCGTAGTAGGTGCTTAACTGTCCGGCACCATAACTGAAATCGGGTGAAAATTTAAGTCTGTACTCCTTCGGCTGGAAATACCCATCCTCTGTGACATTACCTTCCGGCTCGAAATTTCTAGGGTCATCGGTAAGTTGTATTGTTGTGTCTCGAACAACAGTTTCACCGAATTCATAATTACGGAAATCCACTCTTGTACCCGTTGAACTCTCCTCTGTCTCGCTTTCACTACTTTCATCTGTCTCTTCATTTGATTCAGTATCAGCAACGGCTACATCAACAGGCTCTGTTGTACGTGTGGATATGTAGTTACCCTGCTTTTTTGAAGTTATTAAATCCTGAGCAAATCCAATGGCAGGAACCAATCCAGCCGGACCTTTTTCATCCCTTTCAAGTGCCCATGTATTGGGTGTTAGTGGTGTGTTTCTTCGGCTATTGAATGGTGAGCGCATTAAAAATATATCCGGGTAACCACGATTTAATGAGTTAAATACAAGTCGTGTTCCATCTGCCGATACAGAGATCTGCATGATACCGGATTGCAAATCTGTGATTGGGTATACGGATCGGCTGCTTAGGTCATATTCGTAAATATTTGGAATTCCGTTTTGATCTGATACAAAAAGCAATCTGCCATCACGAGTCACATCGGGTTGATTTTCAGACCATCCGGATGTATTTGTCAAACGTTCTATTCGGCTATCACCTACTCCTACTTTATAAAGATCTGTTTGAAAAAAGGAGTCATGTTGCATTGTGGAGTAGCCGGCTAAAAACGTATTTGGCTGTAATCTGTCACCCCGATCTGATACAAAATAGACAGTTTCAGAATCAGGATCCCAAGCCGGTTCTTTATCACTGAACACATCATTGGTTAGATTCATGAAATCATCCGTTTCCAGATTGTAGACAAAAATATCTTGATATGGACCTATATTTCCATCAAATGCAATTTTTTGTCCATCCGGAGACCATGCTACTGAATTAATTGCATCCAATTGCGGGAATCGAATGGTTCTTGTGTCCAGCGTCTCATAGTTTACGATTGCGAGGTTATAGGTACCATTTGATTTACTTGAGAGGGCTATTTGTGATCCGTCCGGTGACCAGGATAAATTGGGATTCAGAATATTTAACTCCTCAAACATGGGGTTATCGGCACCACTAATGATTGTTTTAAGCCTGTCTCCACTGTTGGCATCTACAACAACAACATCGAATACTCCACGTCTATTTGTGATCATGGCTATACGATCCCCACGAGGAGAGATAGATGGACTTGTATTATATGAACCGGAACGGGCTCTTGTCGTTATTTGGGTAGCTACACTGGATAGTGTCTGACGTTCTGCAACTTCAGGGAAATATCGTTGTCTCCAGTACTCTCTCCATCGATCCGAAAGTTCTTCTACGCTCAGTCCCAGAGATTGTACCAATGCTTGCTGTACATTCTGGGTGGTTTTAATGCGTTGCATGATCTCTGTGATTTTGGGTCTTCCATACTGATCAGAAATGTAATACCAAAAAGCTTGGCCCCCTCTGTAAGCAAAATATCCTCCTAACCGAGGGATGGGAGGGAGATAATCATTTAAAACTGCATCTCTTATATACATATCGGTCTGCGTATCCCATCCAAGAGCTAAATATTCAGCCAATCCTTCTTCAAACCAAAGTGGAAAAACCAACTGGATATTATTTTGTACAATGGATTGAACAGATCCTCCGTAATAAACGTCATTGATATAGGCATGAAGCAATTCATGTTGAATTGTACGTCTGAAATCGGCATAGTCACCCATAAAAGGCTGAGTCATGCGATTTTTGAATTTATCTGTAACCCCTCCAATACCTTGAGCATCAACCGGTAATCGAACGACATTTGTTTGGGAAAAATCACTGTGTGAATCGTAAATGATAACCGGTATTCGGTCTGTAAGTGGTGTACCCAGCTCATTAACAAGTTGTTTCAATCCTGATTCTACGGCTTCAGCGGTAAACTGGGCCAAGTGGTAGTTTTTTGAATCATAATAGTAGATATCGAAATGATCCGTTTCAATATATCTCCAATCAAAATTTTCATATTGGACCCGATTTTTCCCAAAGAAAAAATATTGAGAAAAAGCTTCCTGAATAGCTGATGTTGAGATAAAAGCAGTGAGTAAAAAAGTCAGTAAAATTTTGTTTATCAACCGCATATAAATAGTTTTTTATTAAAAGTCGGGCATTGATAGATCGATCTGTCTTTTGTCAAGATCAGTCCGAACAACTTTAGCTTTAATGGCATCTCCCAGTCGATATTTTTTGCCTTTTGATCGACCGATAAGACAATGTAATTTTTGATGGTATACATAATAATCATCTTTAAGATCACTCACTCGAATCATACCTTCACAATAGATATCGTTTAACAGAATATAAATACCATTTTCAGTAACACCGCTAATTGTTCCATCGAATGTTTCACCAAGTCGATTCGAAAGAAATTCAACTTGTTTCAATTTAACTGAGTCTCTTTCCGCTTCAACAGCGTAACGTTCTCTTTCACTACAGTGTTCACCGGAGTGCTCTAACTGAGTATAAGTGTATTCTGATGCACCTGCATTATACTTTTTGAGCAATCTATGAACAATTACATCAGGGTAACGTCGTATTGGGCTGGTAAAGTGTGCATAATGTGAAAATCCGAGACCAAAATGCCCGATATTTTTTGGTGAATACTCTGCTTTCGACATAGATCTCAGCATCAAGCCGGTGATAATATTTTCGACCGAAGTTCCTTCAATTTGTTTTAATAACTCATTGATTTTATTTGATGATATACGTCCATCAAGATTAAATTCGATACCGAGAGGTTTGGCTGTTTCACGAATGTTATGGAGTTTTTCAAGGTCCGGTTTATCATGAATTCTGTAGAAAAACGGATGATCATTTTTTGCACTTTTGGACCCTTTTTTTCGCAGTGTATCTACATGGTAAGCGACTGTTTTGTTTGCCATTAACATGCACTCTTCGATGAGTCTGTGAGCAAATAGTCTCTCTTTGACAATTACTTCAACCGGTTTGCCATCATCATCCAGAACAAATTTGGGCTCAGGAGTTTCAAAATTGATAGATCCCTGTTTAAATCTTTTTTCTAACAGAATATTGGCAAGACTCTCCAATATTTTCAGTTCGCTTTTAAATTTATGATCTGCCTTTCCATCCAATATTTCTTGAACTTCATCATACACAAAGCGTTGTTTAGAGTGGATCACTGTCTCTTCGACGGAGTAATCAACCAGTTTGCCGTCCGGAGAAATCTCCATAAAGCAGCTGTATGTTAATTTGTCTTCGTGTGGACGCAGACTACAAACTCCATTACTTAAATGTTCAGGAAGCATGGGTATGACCCTGTCAACCAGATAGACGCTGGTACCCCGGTGATAGGCTTCATCATCCAGGGCAGATCCTCTGGGCATGTAGTGAGTGACGTCAGCAATGTGGACGCCCAGATAGTAGTTGCCATTATCCAGCTTTTGTATACTGAGTCCATCATCAAAATCTTTTGCATCAGCGGGATCGATTGTGAGAACCACTTCATCTCTCATATCGCGTCTGCGAGCGATTTCCTGTTGTGTGATTTGAAAGGGTATATTTTCAGCAAATTTTTCAACTTCCGGTGGAAATGAACCCTGAAACTGTTTTTCTGCAAGAATGGAGAGAATATTTGCTTCATTTGTGCCGGCTTTTCCTAAAACATCAACAATGTTTGCTTGAGGATAACCGCGTACATCGTCCCACTGAACAAGCTGGAATGTGACCTTATCCCCATTTTTTGCTCCCTTGAGGTCATTGGGGTCTACAAAAAAGTCAATTCTTGAAGATTGCACATCTGCTTTAATCAGATAGGTATTTTTAGCGGTTTCGTCAAGAGTACCGACAAAAAGTGTGGTGGCTCTTTTAACAACTTCTTCAATACGGCCGAGAGGTTTTTTATTTTTTTTATGATATCCCACCAGTTTTACACGGACGATATCTCCATTAAGGGCAGTACCCATGTAACGTCTGGAAATTTTAATATCCTGATCTCTTCCTTCCACAATCACATACCCATCGCCATGACTGGTTACATCAAGTTTCCCTTCAACCAGACTGTCATCACTTTGAACAGCAGGTTCATTGAGTCGTACCAGGTTCCCTCTGGAAACGATGATATGGTCCAATTGATTTAACCGATTGATGCATTTTTTAATTTTACGGCTCCCTTTTTTGCTTGAAAGCCCCAGAGCATCTGTTAATAATGGAATGGGAATAGATGCATCAGGATAGTTCTTTAAAAGTTCGATTATGCTCTTTTCTAGTGAGCTTAAATTACTTTTGTTCATTAAATAGTCTTTTTTTTAAATGTAAAAAATTTATAGATCAGCGACTGCTTCGCGATCTTCTTCGTTTTCGGGCTCATCCTGTTTTATACCCAAAAGGGATTTAAAAGCGCTTGAAATTCGCGCCTTCAGGTTTTGCCAGGTATTAAATTCAACTCGTGCTTCGAAACCAATTCCATTCATCTCTTGTGATTGGGAAGTTTCGATTCCACTTGTGTAAGATAGTGTTGGATCTTGTCTATGAAAGGCGGTTACTGAAAAAGCACGGCTAATTCTGTACGTGGCTCCTAAATCACCTATATCGCTCTGTTCCCCTGTAATTTGACCTTCTCTGCGCAGTACTATGCGATCATCAAACAGTCTGAGTGCAACACCCAGATCCACTTCATTGGCTGTTGTCAGGTTAAAATCGATATCAAATGTAACATCACTTTGCAATAGTGAATTAATCTGATTTGAAAGCAGCGGATTAATGACCTGGCTTGTGATCAGCGGATTCACCACAGACGTTCCGGTGATGTTTTCTGCTAGGCCGAGTCCCTGTGCTTGTTGTGAAGGGATGAAATTTCCGGTTAGAAGAATACTGGTTGCCTGTATTAGTTTTTCATCTTCATTTTGGTTCAAACTACTAATTTGTGAATTGATGGTTGGATCTGAGGAGTTTTCAATACCTGTTGGCACTCTAAAGAAGAATTCATTTTCTAAAGATGTGATCGTTCCTCCAATTTGCAGGACTAAATCGATCGGTATTCTTAAGTTTGGATCTACAAGTGATCCGGATCCTGCCCCCGATAGTAGAGTTGAGATATTGGGTCTTACTCTGTAGAGTGCCGTTACATTCAGACCCGCATCCACCAAATCGCCTGACCAACTGATGGAGCCTCCTTCCTGTAGTGTAAATCGTCTGGTAAAAATATCACCACTGACAAACTGATACTCTCCACCGGTGATATTAAACTGTCCAAACATACTCACATTCTGATCTTCCAGTAAGATCCGCATCTGTCCGGTTCCATTGGACCTCAACATATCATTGGTAACACGATCAAAAATTAATTCAACTTCAATAGGATTGAGTGCCTGAAATTGAAGGTCCATAGTAAAGAGCTGAAGAAAAGTTAGTTCTTCCCGTTCTCCATTTTCATTTACTCCATTTGCAATACGTGAAAAATGATTTTCCCAAAAAGGAACATCAAATGATTCAACAAACTCAATAAACCGTCTGTCTTGATCAAATGCAGTTTCCGGTTCAAGTGGAATGGTAATTCTGGAATCAGATGAGATCGTTAACGGACGTGTTGTACGTAACACGGGTGCAAAATTTGTTCCTGTAATTTGTGCCTGACCTGTGCCATAGATCTGTCCATAAAAAGGTATATCAGGGTCATAGTTGTTATTCATGAACTGTAAATTGTTCATATCTAAGGTAAGGTCGAGTATGGTTAGCGGAGAAAATCGATCCAGATCTACCTGACCGCTAAGTACACCTGTTCCACCTCGATTGTCTGTAAGATTAACATTTTTTAAAAGTACACCTTCGGCAAACGTAAAGTCGAACTCACCATCTAGTGTATAACCTACATTTGTAAATTTTGGAACCCCATATACATCTTCGGCCTTAATGGTTGCTTCAAAATCGAATTCATTTTCAGAACCTCTGATAAATCCGTTACCGGACGCACTTCCTTGCATTTCAGTAATAATATTGGGCATGATGAATGACAGAATCCACATATCAATTTCTCTTAGATCTGCATCAAAATAGAACAGATCATCGGTAGGTTCTTCTGTATCATCAGGGAGTTTAAAATAGCCGGTCAAAAGTAAGTCTTGCCCAATACCATCATTTTGTTCGTAATAATTACTGTACTTCTCAGGATCTGTAAATACATGAACTTCTGTATCAAACTGGCGAGATTCTGAGTTGTATACACTATTTATTGATAGATCCCCAATTAGCCGATTTTGAATGCGCCCTTCATTTACAGTCAGATTTCCTTGAATTGCAGGTATTTCCAGTAGAGTTCGGGTAGCAAATTCACCATCTAATTTGCCTGAAAACTGAATTCTTCCCCCAATAAGTTCAGATAATCTGTTGAGTTCAAAGTCACTGATTGTGTAGTTAACAATATCATTGACATTATCACTGTAGATTCCATCAATTTGCAGGTACTCTGTTCCACTTGTCAGGATAAGGTCATTTATTTCAAGAGCTTTATTTCGGTTATAACTAATCATGGGCTCTCCTTCTTTGGACCATTCATAATCCGTGGAACCCAAATTAAAATCATCAATTAGTATTTCGAGTCGGTCTGTTTTCAAATATCCGGTTAATGTTGTCTGCAGATTGATTTCATTTTCAAATTTTTGGAGGTTAGACCGAACGTGAATGGAGTCATCGCGCATTGAAAGGTTTACGAAACTATCTTTTAGTTCGTTATCAAAAATGGATGAGTAGGTGCTGCTGAGCTGAAGATCTATTGTGCTAGATTCACGTAGTTTTTGGTCGCTTTGGAAATTAACTGTAAAGGCACTATTAAGATTATCAGCTGCTAAATCACCGTATCGGATTCTTTCATCAAAGAGTGTTGCTGTAATTAGCAATCGATCATGATTGGCATTTATACTGGAATTAAATCGGGCATTACTTTCAAATTCAGGAAGATTGGGCAGATATTGCCTCAAGAGGGATACGTCCTTGATGTTCATAGAAATAGTTAAATCTGCATTGAGACCTTGATAAATCGGATCAGAAATCAGTGAATCAATACTTAATGAGTCGAGAGTCTCACTGAACAATATTTCGTCGTCTATCCTATATTTTAGATTTCGAGACCAAAATTCTGCACTCTTTTGAAGGGTAGTAAGATTAAGTGTGCCGTTCAGTTCACCGTCGAAGAAAGAGCTTGTGAATCTCAATCTGCGATTATCACCATCCGAATCATTTAAGTCAGCATAAAATTGATGAGGGCGAAGCCTTTCTTCGCCAATCCTGGATTCATCCATTTCGAGACTAATTCTGCCCGATAAGTCATCCATATCTGTCCAATTCAGATCTGCGGAAAAAGTAGAATTAAAATCTGTTTGATTGGCAAAATACTCCGAATTAAATTTCTGCAGATCCAGCCTGTTTACTTCGCCTGTGGATGTAAATCTAATAAGGTTATTTGTTTGACTGTAGAGCCCATTCGCTGAAACGTATAATTCGTTGTCATCTCCACCTTGAATAGTATATCTTAAGATCGCATCAGCAAAGTTGAATTCAGCGTCCAGAGAGCTAATTTCATAACCAAAAATTCGACTACTGCTCAAGTCAACTGAGCTATTGAAATTTGCATTGTCTCCTGTTCCGGTTCCCTGAAGAGTAAAACGGCCCTGGATAATACTGGAGTCTAATGTATCTGTCAGGAAAGGTGTGATATCAAATTCATCAACTCCAAATGACAGGTCATAACGTATAAGCTCTTCAAAATTCATAGATCCATCTAAAGAGAATGCACCGGCTTCTGTAACCGCTCTTACGCTGCTATTCAATTCCAGTAGGTTTCCATCAAGCGATCCACGCACGGTACTTAATTGATATCTCTCCAGATCCACTCGTCCGCCCAAATAATTATCGGAAATCCAGTCCAGTTTTGTCGGATGTATAACCATGTTATCCAGGGTGGCTTCGTATGAAAAATCACTGTTGAACAAGTTTTTTAATTCAGCAGAGATTTGCATTGATGATTCACCCAAATTTGCCCTGAAACTATCGATAAAATAGTTTTCAAGGGTCCCTTCAGAGATTAATTCCATCTCTAAATTATCATTAAAAGGTGGAAATACCCCGGTTATTTTGCGCACCAGATTGGGGGAAAGTGAGCTTTCAGTTATCTGAATACGATAATCAGCGCGGTTAAACTGCTCTTGAATCTCTTCTGCAAAAATATTTACCGGAGTGGCTTCAAAGCTAAAATCAGCATTTCCTAGGGCAGTACCCACTCGAAATCTATTCAATTCAAAATATTCATCATCGCTGTAAAACTGTCCATTAACTTGTAAAAATTCATATTCAGTGTTAGGTATTTCAGCCGTAAAATCCGGAAGGTCAAAAAAGATCTGTGAATCAGAGAGCTCTAGAAAAATTGAAAAGTTGAGATTTTCTATGCTAAAAGAATTGGGCAAATTGGCTGCTTTCGGTAGTTGTATAGATTCATTTATATCAATACTCCCATTGTTTACTTGTATAATGGGAGCAAAAATATTAATTCGATCCAGAAATCTTATTCTTTCTGACGGGGATTCAGATTCTATCATGGTAGGTTCTTTTTGTCGAAAGACAGACATGATAGATAAGTTTTTATCCTCCACCATCGAAAGCTTCAGAAATGGCGAATTCACTTCAAATGATGAGATGGTAAAATTTCGTTGGAACAGGTCCCACCATGTGATATCAATTTCCATGGTATCGAATGAGAGAACCGGATTGTCGGGCAGGTCCGGAGCGTAAAAAACCCCATTATGAAGTGTCGCGCTAAAGGGTAAAAACCCGCTGATTTGTTCGATCTGCAGGGTACCGTCAAATTGAGTTGAAAAAAGTTCGGTAATCTCTTCATTGATATACTCTTTGCTCTGAGGCAGCTGGAGCAACCCAACAAGGATGCCCATGGCCAATATAAAGATCCCTGCAAGCGTAAAAAAAGTACGCCAAAAATAGATCCAAATTTTATATATGATACGTAAAATCAAAGGTATTTAGGTTATCCGGTTTCTTTCAATTTCGTCAAAAACGACTGACCAGGAGGAAGCGATCCATTCTCTATCCTCCACTGTTTTAACGATAGGCTCCTGCCATTTATTCAACAAAATAAACGTTAAGTTCGCTCCGGTTCTTTTTTTATCTGTATTCATCGTTTCCATTAAATCGTCTAAAGATAACGCTTCTTTGGGAACTCTGTATTTATATAGGTTTCGAAATGAATTCAGAGGGGCAGTTTTAAGTGTACTGCCTGTTAAAACAGATAATTTTTCGGCCGCTAACATTCCTAAAAAAACAGCCTCGCCATGACTAATTTCACTAAAATCAGCCACTTTCTCTAATGCATGAGCAAATGTATGTCCATAATTCAGATAGGCTCTTACCCCGGATTCCAGCTCATCTTTACCTACTATTTCTGCTTTAATCTTCACACATTTATCAATAAGTGAAATCAATTTATCAGAGTCCTGGTCTGATGGTTTTCCATTTAAAAATATTTTAGAGTCCTCAAATATTTTCTCATCACTGATTGCTCCATATTTTAATATTTCACTCAACCCATTGATCCACTCATTATCAGGGAGGGTAGTCAAAAAGTGTATATCAGAGATCACTTCGAGGGGTTGATAAAAGGATCCAATTAAATTTTTTCCGGTGGAGTGGTTGATTCCTGTTTTTCCACCAATGGCACTATCAACCATTGACAAAAGGGTAGTAGGAATGTGAATTAGCGGAATGCCACGCAGTACTGTTGCGGCTGCAAATCCACCAAGATCACCGGTAACACCTCCTCCAATAACAATCAGTGGTGTGTTTCTGCGAACTCCATGGGATAGTAAAAAGTCTAATACTTTACTGTAATGAGAGAATGATTTACTGCTTTCACCTTCCGTAAGGGTGAATTGTTTACAATTAGATGAAATACCCTGAATAGCTTGATTTATATAATCTTGATGATGGTTAGCCACATTTTGGTCAACGATCAAAAAAAGTTGATCAGTGGCATGATCACGTAGTGCATTTTGTAATTCACTCTCCAGAATATTCTTTCCAGTTCGAACGCGATAGAAAAATTCATTTGATTTAACAGATGTACTAATCATTATAGAGTTTTAGTTCTTTGATAATCAATTCGGTTGTTATTTCAGGTTTATTAGCAGTACCGGATACAATAAGATGAGCTTGATTATAATAGGGTATTCGCTCTTCAAGCAGCTTGTGAATCAGTGATTTTAACTCTGCCGTATTCAGCCCACTAATCATTGGTCTACGTTTACTTTTCTTTAAACGATGTAGTAGAATCTCTTGCGGTGTGACTATATATATAAGGATACCACTATTCTTAATAAGATCAACCAGTTGTTGATTTTGAAGAGTGCCTCCACCAAGAGCCAGTACACTTTTTGAATTTAATTGATCTAAATATTTTATCAGGGTTTTTTTTTCAATTTTTCTGAATTCGGGTTCTCCAAATTCCTTAAACAACTGAGGAATGGATTTGCCGGTTTCTGCCTCTATTAGAGAGTCCAGATCGGTAAATGGAAGGTGTAGTTTTTTAGCAATGGATTTACCGATCACCGATTTACCGGTTCCCATCATCCCGCATAAAAAAACCGGTCGATTCAAGTTGAGATTCATTGTTTTGTCAAATTTTGAGGGTGTACCATTTCTACTTCTTCTTTATCAACCCTCACACTCCCGGGTGGGGAACCTTTTGGTTTTGAAATATATTTTCTTTTCGAGATAATAACCGGAACCAGATCTGACCCTCTTGCTTTTGAGTGATAAGCAGCCAAAGAAGCTGCTTGCAATAAAATCTGTTTAGGCGGCATCTCTTTATTATTATTCATTCGGATAACCAGATGGGAACCGCTCACTCCACGCGCATGCATCCAGATATCCTCTTTGTGAGCATCTGACGTCAGACGATCATTACTTTTTGCATTTTTCCCAATCCAGACTTCATATTTATCAACATGTAATTTCCGGTAGGGCGTAGAGAACTCTTTACTGCTTTTTTTGATGACCCCCAGTTCTAGAAGCTCATTGATATGAGTCTTATGCCATTCATTAAATTCATAAACTTTTTGAACGTTATCGAGCGACTCTTTTAACGTTTTAAGTTTACTTAACTCCAATTCAGAATCTTTAAAGCGGCGTTTAGACTCTTTAACATTACGAATCGTTTTAGACGATTTATCGTAGTAATGTTGAGCATTTTCTGCGATGTTCATTTTGGGTTTGACGGGTATTTTTACCGGGTTGTTATCGTTATAATAATCAGGTAGAGTTATGGTTTCCTCATCAAATTCGGAACTATGATGGGCATTAGCCATTAAAATATGGCCAAATTGTTCATACTTCTCTGCTCGATCCAATCCTTTGTCAGTATTTTTTAGCTGCTCAATTAACGATTCAAGTGCTTGTATTCGTTTCTCAATAGATGGCCTGAATTGTTGAATTTTTGACGAAAGTCTCCGCTCTTGTGAGGTATGAAAATATACATGCTTGATGGCACTATTCACATCTGTAAATATTTTATTACTTGCCAGGGGTAGTAGTGATTCCGGTATAAGACAGAGATTACCATCCTGTAAAATTCTGAATTCCGGGTTTTTAATCATGGCCTGTATTAGTTTCGACGCAATTTCGACAATTTCATCACTATTTTTACTGTCCAAAGAGTAGTGGTTGATCACCTCGGATAACAGGTGTCTGGGAAATTTTGGTTCAATTTTAAGAATTGTTTTTTTGGGTGATAAAACTTCTTTCTTTATTTTAAAAGTAGTTGTTGGTTGACGGGGCGTTGGAGGGCTTGTGCCTCTATATTTTTCAGGATTTTTGAAGGCTTCAACAATTTCATTATTCTGAATCAAGTAGATATTTGGTTTGTTTCCAAAGAGTTGCAGAAGAAGCTTGTAACCACCCTCCAGGTGTATATGTATGTATCGATCATGATCAGATATGTTCAGTTTTACTATTTTTTTGTCTGATAGTGGGTCAAAAAAAGAGGTTACGTTACTTTTTTTAGCAGGTTTATAATCTTCCAGAAATAGAGCCGTTTCTGATGGGTGAGTGGAGAGTGAGAGTTTACATTGTTGATCTCCGGAACGTAAATATGCAGTCCAAACATTCTTATAAGGTGAGATGCTGAATTGAAATGTTGAATCAATACAATTTGCCTTCAAATAGGCAGCCAGATGATATAAGACAAAATAGTTATTCATACATGAGTGATTAACTTGAACCATGAATCAAAGAGTTCAATGCAATATCCGATTTTTCAGTCTATAATAAATAAAATTAACAGTTCCCTGAATCAGAGAAATATAAACGTTGTAAAGTTTAAAACGTGGGAAGAAGCCAGGATTAATGCAGTTGGTTTAGAAATCCTCATTGATTTAAAAAATTCTACAAATCATTTGACACACTTAGCAATCAATTTTGATTGGGATAGTTTTCGTGAGGCCAAGCTTGCAAACAAGCTCAGTGGTACGGATGGCCATCCTATGTTGAAAGCAAAACATCTAACTGAAGTCTCCGTTTCACCCTCTATTGATATTGAGATTGTATGGCATTTTGATGTTGATAGATGTCAGCCGGCCCCTGGCAATGGAAATGAGAATTATCGAATAGAGATGGCAAGTGAATGGATGGATAGAGCCAGTAAAAAAGTAAACGAACTTCTTCTTTCAGAAGATATTATCACTCGTTGGCATATTGAAATTGATGGAGACCAACACGGGAAATATCTGACAGCTATTAATTTGATCTCCTATTTTCAATTCTCAATCGGAGATCTCAGCAGTTTAAATGATGTTCACTCTTATATAAGCAGAAAATTAACTCATCTGTTATATAAAGCGAATCGAATCATAAAAATTGCGGACGATAGTGTAGTCGTGCCGGCTGCTTAAAATAAAAAAGGGCACAAACAATGTGCCCTTAAAAAAGTTAGCCAGAGAAATTATTTTTTCTTCTTATGTCTATTTTTACGCAGACGCTTCTTTCTTTTGTGCTTAGCAATTTTAGATCTTTTTCTTTTCTTTCCGCTTGGCATGAAGAATCACCCGGGTTTCTTAAAATTGAACTTACAGTTTAATCGTGTGTTTAACACTTGTAATTTAGTCTGACAAAATACAAAATGTTTCAAACAAATCTATAAAAGATTACAACAAGAGTGTGAAAAGGAATAAGAGACACACCATCAAAATCGTTCATTAGTGCAGTTTGGCTTATGAAAAGCGGATTATACAGGGCGAAGATAAATAAGTTCAAATAAAAAAATATGGGATCGATTGAATTTTTCAATGTTGAAATAAGGAAGTGAAACCACATTTTTAATCTCAAATATCCAAATAAGCGTATAAAGAGCTAAGATTTTCCTTATTTTTATTTTTCAAACGAATATTAAAAAAGTAAGATATGCCTGATTTATTTAAGGTTGCCAAATTTGGGGGTACAAGTATGGCTGATGAAGCAGCTATGAAACGATGTGCTTCGATTGTAAAGGGTGACCCTGATAAAAAAATAATTGTAGTGAGTGCAACCTCCGGCACTACAAATTTACTGACTGAATTTATTACAGATGCCGGGAAACAACAGAAAATAGAGATTGCTCAACAGATCAGAGATAAACATCTGGCCATTTGTGAAAATCTTAAGAATAGAACCGGAGTCATTGACGTAATAACGCCTATCCTGAATGATTTAATGGAAATTGCATCTTCAAATCGGATTATGACACCCATGCTTAGAGATGAGATTCTTTCTTTTGGGGAACGACTTTCATCAGAGATATTTGCAACTGTTCTTGAAGAGGAAACCGGAGAAGATGTACTCTGTTTTGATGTGAGAAAAGTGATTCGGACAGATCAAAATTATGGCAGTGCTGAGCCGGATATTGAGCAGATATCATTGAGTTACGATTCCCATTTAGCAGATGTAACGGAGAATAGAAGAGTTGTAACTCAGGGGTTTATAGGATTGGATGAACATGGCAATACAACCACACTTGGAAGGGGTGGGAGTGATTATTCAGCTGCACTTCTTGCGGAAGCAGCAAATGCTGATGTACTTGAAATATGGACAGATGTAACGGCCATTTATACGACGGATCCGCGTATTGTTAGTACGGCTAAACCCATTACCGAAATCAGTTTTGATGAGGCGGCTGAACTATCCGTATTCGGAGCCAAAGTACTGCATCCGGCGACGATGGTTCCGGCTATTCGTAAAAATATTCGTGTCTATGTTGGATCGAGTATTTATCCGGAAAAACCGGGAACCTGGATTGTCAAAGAGACAAAATCAAAACCGGCTATCAGTGCAATTAGTTTACGGAGAAATCAGACACTGCTTACCGTTCACAGTTTGGATATGCTTCATCGCTACGGTTTTTTATCAAAACTATTTCAGGTTTTATCCGATCATAAAATAAGTGTAGATTTAGTGACAACAAGTGAAGTGAGTGTCGCATTAACACTCGATTCGGATGTTCATACCCCCGGAAAGCAGAAATTAACAGATGAAGTACTGAATGACTTAAGAACTTTTTGTGAAGTAAATATTGAGAGAAATCTGGCATTGATTGCTGTAGTTGGTAATAATTTGGACTCTACAGCGGGTTTGAGCGGTCCGGTATTTGGGTCATTGGTAAATGTAAATGTCAGACTTATATGTCATGGTGCCAGTTCACATAATCTCTGCTTTTTAGTCGCAGAGAGTGAGGCAGAAAGAGTAGTAAATGTTTTACACAATAAATTTATAGATGCATGAGTGAGATTAAAAAGGAAATTCGTTATTCAGTTATTGGAACCGGTAAAACAGGCGGTACCGTGTTAGAAAAATTAGGTGACAGTGCGATTGCTTTTGATGAAAATAACAGGCCTACTGCAGAGAGATTATCGGAAAGTGATATTGCTATAATTTTTGTACCGGGGTCTGCAGCATCTCAGGTGATGGAAATTGTTTTAGAAGCAGGTATTCCGGCCGTGTGGGGAACGACAGGTTATGCCTGGCCTGCTGATCTTCCGGATCGTCTGAAGGAGAAGGGTTTGACCTGGGTGGTCGGCAGTAATTTCAGTATGGGGATGAATCTGGTTCGAAAAGCGATACAGATTATAGGTAAAGGGTCGGAAATGTTAAAAAATCCATCATTTCATATTCATGAAGTACATCATGTTAATAAACAGGATGAACCCAGTGGAACGGCTCTGTCTTGGCAAGAGTGGTTGGGGAAAGAGGCTGCCATTTCATCGGATCGCCAGGGGGATGTGAAAGGGATTCATAATTTACATCTGAAGAGTGAAGGTGAATCTATCTATCTGAAACATGAAGCTCATTCGAGGGATATATTTGCTGAAGGAGCGATCTGGACTGCGAATTATATATTAGAGCAGCGATTTATTGAGCCCGGTTTTTATCCGTTTTCAAACCTGTTTGACAAAGCTTTTGGGGAATTATTATGAATGAATATCGACTATGGACAGCTTTAATCACGCCGATGAAACCGGATGGTACGGTTCATTATGAAGATTTAGAGGGGCTTCTAAAACAACAAGAAGAAGCCGGAAATGGTGTTCTCATGCTGGGAAGTACAGGGGAAGGGATTTCTTTTTCTGAAGCAGAAAAGCGTGATATCATCAAATTTGCCGCGACACGAAATCTGAAAATACCCATCATGGCTGGCGTAGGTGGGATAAGGCTTGAGACTCAACTTGAGTGGATCGATTACTGTAATGAATTGAATATCGACTCCTACCTGCTTGTCACCCCACTCTATTCCAAACCCGGTCGTTATGGTCAGGCAGCGTGGTTTAGAGAACTTCTGGATCGATCCGACAAGAGATGCATGATCTATAATATACCCTCCAGAACAGGAGTGAAATTGCCCCCTGAGGTTCTGCAGGATATTAAAGATCATGCAAACCTATGGTCTGTAAAAGAGGCAAGCGGATCGATAGATGATTTTAAAATGTTTAGAAAAAAAGTGCCTGAACTTCCTCTGTACAGTGGTGATGATGGACTCATGCCGGATTTTTCAAAAGAAGGTTGTGTCGGATTGGTATCCGTAGCAGCAAATGTATGGCCAAAGGAGACAAATTTATATGTTGAAAAATGTCTGGCCGGAGATACTAATGAGCTAAAACAGGTGTGGAATGAGGCGATTAGAGCACTATTTTCAGCTCCTAATCCGATACCCTCAAAGATACTATTGCACTCAAAAAATGAAATTTCAAACAGTACACTACGACTCCCTCTGACGGAGAAAGATCTTGCTGATATGTCACATCTATTGGATGCAGATCAATCTATAAAAGAGTGGTATTTAAAAAATAAGTAAGGTAATAATGATGGATTGGAAAAAGATTTTGGATCAATTGGAGAAGGGTGAAGTTAGAGCAGCTGAACCGGATGGCGATAACTGGAAAGCCAATATTGAGGTAAAAAAGGCAATTTTAGCAGCTTTTAAAGCAGGCAAAAATGTATCATACGGAGGTATTTATGATGGTTTTGTTGATAAAGACAATATTCCACCAAGGTATTTTACAGAAGAAGATGGTGTTAGAATGGTTCCCGGCGGATCATCGGTTCGCCGAGGGGCATTTGTGGCAAAGAGTGTGATAATCATGCCGCCGGCTTATATAAATATCGGCGCATACGTGGATGAAGGCACAATGATTGATAGCCATGTGCTGGTTGGGTCGTGCGCACAGATTGGTAAGAATGTTCATTTGTCAGCAGGTGTTCAGATTGGTGGTGTATTAGAGCCTGTCGGACTCTCACCGGTTGTGATAGAAGATGGCTGTTTTATTGGTGCCGGATCGGTGATTGTAGAAGGTATATTAGTGAAAAAAAGAGCTGTTATAGCACCGGGAGTTACACTGTCAAAATCAGTGCCTGTATATGATTGTGTTAATAAAAAAGTATTGGGTAAAGGAGCTGCCATACCAGAGAATGCGGTTGTGATTCCCGGTACCAGGCCGGTTGGAAATCAATGGGCAAAAGAACAGGGATTATCTGTTTCATGCCCAATCATTATTAAATACAGAGATGAAGGAAGTGATGCATCATTGGAACTTGAAAATGCGCTGCGATAAAATAAATCTGTAAGGGAATAGAAAATTTCAGTTCTTATATAGTAGCAAGACAACATCAAAAAAAGAGGAAAAAGTTATGAGTTCATTAAACAAGGCGATGATCATTGGACGATTGGGACAAGATCCTGAAGTGAGGTATACTCAATCCAATACAGCAGTTGCCACTTTAAATGTAGCCACAACGGAAAGATATAAAGACCGTAATGGTGAACAACAGGAAAACACGGAGTGGCATCGTGTGGTAGCATGGGGGAGGCTTGCGGAAATATGTCAAGAATATTTAAAAAAGGGATCATTGGTATATTTTGAGGGGCCGATTCAAACGAATGAATGGGAAGATAAAGATGGTCAAAAGCGTTACACAACGGAAATTAAAGCCCTCAATATGCAAATGCTGGATAGCCGTGGAGGAGGATCTGATGGATTGTCGTCAAATAACAAACCGGCAACGGCTACAACTAAAATAGATGAGTCTTTTGATGAAATGGATGACGATTTACCATTTTAATCAAGTAGAGTTTTATTACATTCAAAGGTGTTGATCCTTATTTTGATCGATACCTTTTTTTGTTCATATTTACATCGATTACTCAAAATCAAATGATCTAACTTGGAATCAATAGACGAACCTCCGGGGAACTCAATTGCACAAATATCAGAATCTCTGCTTATTCAGATTTCAGAAAACGCTGAACTTATCTATACAGGTGATATACTGATTGAACTTACAATCATGATATTGGGCCTGGTTATTAGTGCACTCTACTCTGGATCTGAAGTAGCCTATTTTTCACTTGTAAATCAGCTTGAAAAGTTGAAAAATGATTCAGACTACGAAGTAGTGGATCATCGAATCTACATGATGCTCCATAAACCTCGGAGACTTCTGGCAACTATACTGATTGGAAATACATTTGCTAACATAATCAGTTCTGTTCTCGCTGCTGTTATTGCCGGAAATATTGCAATCTACTATGGTATTTCAACAACGATAGTCTATTCGATCGAAATAGTCGTTGTCACCTTTGTAATTTTAATACTTAGTGAGATCACCCCTAAGATCATTGCGATCAATAACCCGCTAAAGGTGTCACGGAAATTAAATGGATTTATATATGCCAGCTTTGTCATTATGAGCCCGGTTGCCAAGTTAATAGCAAACAGTACGATGACACTCGAAAATAATCTACCTAAATCCGGTAATCAGGTTACAGCTGAAGATCTCAAAATTATGGCTGAGATGAGTGAGAAAGATGGTTCACTGAAGGGGGAGGAGAGAGAAATCATTGAGAATGTGATTGAATTTGGTAATACGACGGTTCGGGAGATTATGACCTCCAGGGTAAATATTGTAGCTGTTTCTGTGGAATCAAGTTTGGCAGATGTCATTGAGGTGATTCAAGATAAAGGGTTGTCCAGAATGCCGCTGTATGAAAATGATCTGGATAATATGCTGGGTGTCATCTTCTCTAAAGATGTGCTACCCTACATATACAATGACTCTGGGGCAACAGGAATCAACTGGAAAACCATTGCCCGAAAGGCACTCTTTATACCGGCTACAAAAAAACTGGATGATCTTCTAAGAGATTTTCAGCATGAAAAAACTCATATAGCTATTGTGGTTGATGAGTATGGAGGAACAGAAGGTATTGTTACCTTGGATGATATACTTGAAGAGATCGTTGGGGATATAGGTGATGAATATGATGACGAGGAGGAAAAATTATACACGGAGTTTAAAAGTGGAATATACATTTTTGATGCAAAGATTGACCTGGATGACCTGGACGAAATATTAGGGACCCAAATTTCATCATCAGACGATGAATTTGAGACATTAGGAGGGTTAATTTATCATCTGACTGAAAGAATACCCAATGTAGGTGAACGAGTTAAGTATAAGAATCTTGAGATGACGGTTCACTCTATCAAAAATAACCGGGTTAAAAAACTGCGTGTGAAACCTATTACAATTTCGAAGGTGTAAAGACAGAATCAAATTTCAGATTTTCAACTATTTATAACGTGAATCTATCTCAAAAAATCGAGATTCAAAAAGACGTAACACTCACACATCTGAATACATTAGGGCTATACTCGATAGCGCCTGCATTTGTAAACATAACTTCCGAATCACAATTAAGAGAGCTAGGTAACGGTGCTTTTTTTAAAGATCAAAGGCCATTTATCCTGGGAGGAGGAAGCAACGTATTACTCAATAAACATCTATCCGTACCTGTTTTAAAAATGTCTATTTCTGGAGTAGATATAATAAAAGATGATGGGGAGAGTGTACTTGTAAAAGCAGGTGCCGGCGAAAATTGGCATGAACTTGTGACATGGGCGGTAAAAAATGGTTTTAGCGGGATTGAGAATCTGGCACTGATTCCCGGGACTGTTGGAGCATCTCCAATACAGAATATAGGTGCATACGGCGTTGAACTTGAAACCCTTTTCTCTTCGCTTGATGCCTATGAGGTAAAGAGCAATGCAATACGAACATTTGATAGAACGGAATGTGAATTTGGGTATCGAGAAAGTATTTTTAAGAGGGAATTAAAAGGGAAGGTCATTGTGACCTCAGTTACGTTACGATTGAATAAAAAAAATCATGCGATTCATGATAACTACAAAGCGTTAAAAGAGTATTTAAATCAGAAAGAAATTCAGAATCCCGGGATCGGGGATATTTACCGTGCAGTCATAGCCATTCGGCAATCAAAACTTCCGGATCCTGCGGAGATTGGAAATGCGGGCAGTTTTTTTAAAAATCCAATCATTGAGCAGAAACAATTTGATGAGTTGCAGCGAGAATGGAAGGAGATACCGGGTTATTCGGACAGACCCGGCTATGTAAAAGTACCTGCAGCATGGTTAATCGAAAAAGCCGGATGGAAAGGGGTACGGCTAGGCAATGTGGGTACATATAAAACACAAGCTTTAGTCATAGTGAATCATGGTGGAGCAACAGGAGATGAGGTCATTAAGTTTTCAAAAAAGATTCAGCAGTCTGTAGTGGAACATTTTGGAATTCAGCTGGTTACAGAAGTTAATATTATAGAGTAGAGTCTATCTGCAGAAGAATTGAATCCGATAAGTGATCATCATTTAATAGAGCCAATCAGCAGCCCACAAAATAGGATTCTTTCACTTTTTTATGATGGTGGAATTTAGCTTATAGAGGATATAAATAGCATATTGTAATGGGAATACATTTAATGATGTCTTAACTTTGAAACAACTATTATGAAAAGAGAAATGAATTTAAAAAGATACTTTACATTAACCATTCCTGCGATAATACTCCTTTTATTTACGTCATCCTGTGTCGTACAAGAGAGTGCGATTACCGGATCAAAAAGAGCGTATGCCTATTCATGGGATCAGGAGGTTCAAATTGGATCAGAGGTAGACCAGGAAATTATTGCCGAGTATGGTATTTTTAATGATGATGGGCTTGATTCGTATTTCACATCCATGAGTACCGAAATACTTCAAAATAGTCACATGAGGGGAGCGGACACTGAAGACAGATTTAAAAATACAGAATTCACTTTCAGGATACTGGATAGCCCGGTTGTAAACGCATTCGCTCTTCCGGGGGGTTATGTTTATGTGACAAGGGGTTTAATGGCCCACATGAACAATGAGGCACAAATTGCAGTAGTTATTGGCCATGAGATCGGACACGTAGCGGCAAGACATGCATCCCAGCGGGGTTTGCAGCAGATGATTGGGCAGGTTGCAGTGGTAGGGGGTGCAATTTTAGGGCAGGAGTTACTCGGCTTACCCGGTGAGACGATACTTAATTTAAGTGGTCAGGCAGCCCAACTGCTTTTCTTAAGACACAGTCGTGATCATGAGAGAGAATCGGATCGTTTGGGTGTAGAGTATGCAGCTAAAACAGGTTTTGCAGCAGCAGAAGGGGCAGCATTTTTTACCAGTCTGAGAAGGATGTCAGAGCAGTCCGGTCAATCATTGCCAAATATACTATCAACACATCCTGATCCGGGTGAACGGGAGGAAGAGATCCCCAGATTGGCTGAGAATTGGAAAGAACAGGGTTATGAGCAGAATATCCTCAATGATGATGAGTATTTGAACCGGATAAATGGGCTGATTTATGGAGAAAACCCAAGAAATGGATTTGCAGAAAATGGCGTCTATTATCATCCCGATTTTGAATTTTTAATGTCCATTCCATCCGGATGGCATATGATTAATCAGCCTTCACAAGTGATCATGGTTAGTAGTGCTGAAGATGCGGTTATTATTTTTCGGCTGGACCCGGAAGCGTCCACAGCCCGTGAATCTATTCAAAATTTTCTGAATGCAAATGAGATTACAACAAATGATCAAGGTGATGCGAATAATGCAGGAAGTTTTCCGGCATATCAGGCAAACTTTGATATTGCAGATGGGGATAATAATTTAGGCGTTAATGTTTATGCGTTGGAATACAAAGATCAAGTATTTCGGTTTATAAATTATACAGATCAAAGTCAGTTTCAAAAGTATGTATCTGATTTCAGTTCGACTACAAACTCTTTCAACCGACTCCGTGATAGTCGAATTCTGAATATAAAACCGGTTACGTTGAGAATTGTAACAACAGATAGACGAGCACAATTTAGCGATCTTTTACCTTCAACCTTGCCGATGAGTATAACGGCAGAAGAGTTGGCTATACTCAATCAGGTATATCTGGATGAGATCATTGAAGTGGGAACCCGGATAAAATTGCCTGTTCAATAATTGTATAAAGTGGTAAGTTTCTGATCCAATTTGTATGTAGTAGTTAAACAGGAATGGGGGAAGAAGTTGATCTCTGAGAGTTGGATAAATAAAACAGATGATTTGTATTAACCGATATAGTAGATATGATTGAAAGATATTCCCGGCCGGAAATGTCAGAAATTTGGTCCGAACAAAATCAATTCAATGCTTGGCTGGAAGTTGAATTGGCAGCATGCAGAGCATGGAGTCAAATAGGGGTGATCCCATCAGAAGATGTGGATCAACTTTATAAAAAGGCTTCCTTTGATATCAGCAGGATTAAGGAGATTGAAAAAGCAACCCGGCATGATGTAGTTGCATTTACAAGAGCGGTATCAGAGAGTTTAGGAGATGAAAAAAAGTGGGTGCATTATGGCCTTACTTCGACGGATGTCGTAGATACAGCAAATGGTTTCAGATTAAAACAGGCAAATCAATTACTGAAATCCGGAATCAGAAAACTGAGAGATGCACTGGCAAAAAAGGCTATTGAGCATAAGTTCACAGTGATGATGGGTCGCACCCATGGAGTTCATGCAGAGCCAACAACATTTGGATTAAAATGTGCTCTTTGGTATGCAGAAATGGTACGAAACGAAGAGAGATTTGAAGCTGCTGCGGCCGGTGTGGAGTTTGGTAAACTGTCCGGAGCTGTCGGGACCTTTGCACATATTCCACCGGAGGTTGAAAAAATCACTTGTGAGCTATTGGGTATCGAACCGGCGCCTATTTCAACACAAACTCTACAGCGTGATCGCCATGCGCACTACATGTCAGTGTTGGCACTGGTTGGAGCGTCACTGGAAAAGATGGCAGTTGAAATTCGTCATTTACAAAGAACAGAATTGCGGGAAGCGGAAGAGTTTTTCAGTAAAGGGCAAAAAGGATCATCTGCGATGCCTCACAAAAGAAATCCGATCAGTTCTGAGAACATAACGGGTTGTGCAAGAGTGTTAAGAGGGTATATGGTATCCGCATATGAGAATGTAGCACTATGGCATGAAAGAGATATATCACACTCATCTGTTGAACGGATTATATTGCCGGATGCCACCATTTTACTGGATTATATGCTTCATCGATTTTCAAATGTGGTTGAGAATTTGATGGTTTATCCGGAGAATATGAAAGAGAATATGGAGAAGACTCATGGGCTGGTTTTTTCACAGCGGCTGTTATTGATGCTGGTTGATAAAGGATTGTCCAGGGAAAAATCATATGATGCTGTTCAGCCACTTGCGATGAAATCCTGGGAAGAGAAAAGGCCATTTAGAGAACTTATTGAAAGTGATGAGATGATAACTGCCACGTTATCACCACAAGAGATAGAAGAAGCTTTTGACTTGAATCATCATACTCGCAGAGTGGATGAGATTTTTAACAGAGTGGGTTTGGAGGGTCGTGAGAGGTGAGAGGTGATTCTTTGTCAATTCCTGAATTTATTTCAGATTTTGATGCTTTGGTAGCTTGTCTTAAAAATTATTTTATACGCTTTTTTTAGGGTGACATAAAGATGTCACTATCGGTCTATATATTGGTTTAAAACAGAAACAAAACCAATACCGATATGATGAATACAATCAGCAAAAAAGCGACTAGAACCACATTGAGCCCGATGCTCATCTCTATTTTTAAAAAAGTAGAGTTAGAAAAAAGAAAAGCAGATGAGATATTTCAAACTTTGGGATGGGGTGATTTACCATCCGAGTTAAAATTTGAGATCGAGGATGATGTTATTGCATACTATAATGAGCTTCACGGACTTTACTCCACGAATTGTGAATTTGTTCAAAGGCGAAGAGAGAGTGTCGATTTTTGGGTAAAAAGTTATATGGATAGACTCTGCACACTCGAAACAGCCATCGATTCTCTAAATGTGAATAGAATCTAAATTTAATTCACGATTTAGGTAAGGAAGTTCTAAGGGATTTTTTATCTTTACAAAAATGTAAACTAAGTGAATTTCCCAATGAAGAACTCCTCACCTTTCTCCAATATTACTCGACAGGGTTTAACATATGATGATGTACTATTGGTTCCGGCCTATTCTAAAGTGTTGCCACGTGATACGGAAACGAAAGTAAATTTAACACCATCCATTACGTTAAATATACCGATTATCAGTGCAGCTATGGACACTGTTTCTGAATATAGGCTTGCAATCGCATTAGCCAGAGAGGGAGGGATTGCCATGTTGCATAAAAATATGTCGATAGAAGATCAGGCTGAGCATGTGAGGCTGGTGAAAAGAAGTGAAAGCGGCATGATTGTTGATCCTGTGACACTGCCTGCGGATGCGACGGTTAAAGATGCCAGGGCTTTGATGCGAAAACATAAGATCGGTGGAATACCCATTGTTGAATCGGGGAATCGTTTAGTGGGTATTGTAACAAACAGGGATCTTCGGTTTGAGCATTATGTGGATAAAAAACTGGGAACAATCATGACCAGTAAAAATCTGATTACTGCTAAAGAAAATACCAATTTGGAAGAAGCAGAGCAGATTCTGCAGCAATATAAAGTAGAAAAATTACCGATTGTGAATTCGGACCAGATATTGGTCGGACTCATTACATTTAAAGATATCGAGAAGAAGATGAACTTCCCGAATGCATGTAAAGATGATATGGGAAGATTACGGGTTGGGGCTGCAGTTGGCGTTACTCCGGACACGATGGAGAGGGTAGATGCGCTCGTTGAGTCAGGAGTGGATATCGTAACCGTTGATACGGCTCATGGGCACTCAGAGGGTGTCCTGAATATGATCAAAAAAATACGATCCGAATATCGGGATTTGGCTATTGTTGGGGGGAATATTGCAACCCGGGCAGCAGCTGAAGCGTTGGCAGAAGCCGGTGCAGATATTGTTAAAGTCGGAGTAGGACCGGGCTCCATCTGCACAACACGTGTGGTTACCGGTGTGGGTGTCCCTCAACTTTCAGCGATTATGGAAGTAGCTGAGTATACAAGAAAAAATGGCGTGGGACTGATTGCTGATGGAGGTGTTAAGCAGACCGGTGACATTCCGAAAGCGATTGCCGGGGGGGCAGATGCGGTAATGATGGGCTCCATGTTTGCAGGTGTTGATGAAAGTCCGGGTGAAACTATAATCTATGAAGCCAGGAAGTATAAATCATATCGTGGAATGGGTAGTATGGGTGCGATGAAACAAGGTTCAAAAGACCGATATTTTCAGGATGTTGAAGACGACCTGAAGCTTGTACCGGAAGGTATTGAAGGCAGGGTTCCCTATAAAGGCACGTTAGGAGAGGTTGCTCACCAGATCTCCGGCGGCTTACGCGCTGCTATGGGATATGTAGGAGCGGCTACAATTGCCGATCTTAAAAAAGCGGAATTTGTTCAAATTTCAGCAGCGAGTTACAGGGAGAGTCATCCACACTCTGTTCAGATTACAAAAGAGGCACCTAATTATTCAGTTTCATGATTCAAATCAAGGTTTAATCTGAATTGGCTCTCTGTTTATGAAAGCAACGACTCATTTACTAACTGTTAGATAAAACCAACCAATCAAAGAATGTGGGATTTTTTAAAAAAATTATTTTCTGAAGAAGAGGGCAAAGTTACGGTTGTTGTACTGGATGAAAATGATCCAAATCTAGCGAGCACGTTCAAATTAAAATCATCAGATGCGATTAAACTGATTTCAATAATCGCACTGTCAGCAATAGTTTTAACCATCTCCATTTTTTTCCTAACACCCCTCAGTTCCATCTATCAACAACGAATTGATGACAATTTCAGAGATGAAGTTATAGCAATTAATGAAAGATTAATTGCACTGCAAGATTCCCTGAACGTTCGTGAACTTCAGTTGGATGATTTAAAGAATTTTGTTCGTTCTGTTCCGGACACTACTTTTGATGTAAATGACGGTGTTTTAATCAACATAAGGGATTCGCAAAGAAACTTATTTCAACCCAACGATTATGTAAATACTTTTGATATGCTGAACCGGTACGAATCAATGAATCTGCTCTCAACAGAACGAAGTAGTGATTTCCCCTCTAACTATCCGGTTACAGGAACAATAACGCAACAATTTTCATTTGATCAGGGGCATTTTGGGATTGATATTGCTGCCGTTAGTGATAGAAACTTTATATCGGTTGCAGACGGGATTGTTATTAAAGCCACCTGGACCATCAATTATGGTTTTGTTATTGTTTTACAACATAAGGATGGAATTATATCAATCTATAAACATGCATCAAAACTCTTTAAAGAGGAGGGCGACTTCATTTTAAAAGGAGATTTATTAGGTATTGTTGGAAATAGCGGAGTTTTAAGTACAGGCACTCATCTACACTTAGAGCTTTGGAAAAATGGTATCCCTCAAGATCCACAACTTTTTTTGAATTAAAATTATATATTAAATCATGTTTAATAAAGAAAAAAAGCCAAATAACGTGAATAATAAATCTCAAACGACACCTTCACTGAACATGATCAGTGAGGAAACTAAATTAAAAGGAACTTTAAACTCCCAGACAGATTTGCGTATTGCAGGCCATATAGAAGGAGAAGTGCTCTGTAAAGGGAAAGTCATTATCACATCATCAGCCAAGATTGATGGAAATATTACAACGATGGATGCTGACATTGCCGGACAAGTTTTGGGTACGATTAAAAGCAACAATAAACTCATATTGAGAAAAACGGCCAAAGTCAGAGGTGATATTTTCACAAAGTCGCTGACTATGGAAGAGGGGGCTACATTGAATGGCGGTTGTCGTATGGGGGCTATGGAGAAGCTTGAAAATGTAGGTGATTCCGTTTTTTCAGGTAACCGAAAGATTGAAAATATCTGACCCATTTGTTTAAAGATCCCTCGAATAAGAAATATTTTCAATATGTTGGTCTCGGAGCCGAGCTGGCCGTCGCATTAAGTGCTCCACTTCTGATTGGATATTGGCTCGATTTGAAGTGGGACACATCCCCTGTAATGTTATTCTCAGGAATATTTCTAGGGCTGGTTTTTATGGTACTGATATTCATTCATGTAATCAGAAATACGAGTGAGAAAAACCAGGGAGATTAAGAATAATCTAAAAAAATGTCCCCCTCCATTAAACATATCGTTCTCACATTTTTTATTCTAAATGGAGTCCTTACCTTTTTTTTGAGTGATCATCTTCAATTTTCATGGATCATCGGTTACCTTTTAGGACTGTTTGCTGTTGCTATTCATCTGCTTACATCACTCTATACGAACGATAAAACCGATATAACATTTTTACGCCACTATTATGTGAGTCTTTTACTTCGATTTCTACTTGTTTGCTTCCTATTTATTTTTATTCTGATAATGATAAAAATTGATGAATTTAGCTTTACTGTTAGTTTCATAATTTCTTATCTTTTCCATTCTGTAAACGAAGTGATTTTTTTAAATAAGAAATTATCAAACTAACTGAGTACAAAGTTCATTTAGCATGAGTATAATAATGCGAAGGGCAGCAGCGATTGTTCTTTTCTTACTAGCTTACAGCCCCGATGTAATCGCCTCTGTTGCCAATAATGATCAAGAGAGTGTGAATGATCAAGAGAGTGTGATCGATGTGATGGGCAAAGTATCAAATCACGACTATTTTGAACTTCCATGGACAAAAGTATATCTGCCCAGAATAGTACTATCTGAAGGTGAGTGGTTTTATTACTCCAGTACAAAGAGTGCCATTGATTCAGGTGAGTTTATAACAGAAGATGACGTATTGGTTAGGGCCAATGGATCAGAGATCACCCTTGACATGTCTATCACTTCTCATCTGATCTATGTTTGGATGGGTTTGATTCTGACTTTTATCATTACATTTTTTGCAGGTAAAAAATACAAAAGCGGTAATGGCAGAACGAGCGAGCCCAAAGGAGCACTGTTAAACATGTTCGAAGTGCTCTTTGTATTTATTAGGGATGATATTGCGAAAGAATTTATTCCGCATGATAAGTACGAAAAATTTGTACCCTATCTTTTTACTATTTTTATGGCTATTGCCTTTATGAATCTTTTTGGCCTGTTACCATGGGCCGCAGCGGCAACAGCGAACATCACTGTCACAGCAACGTTTGCGCTGATTACATTTGCATTGACACAAATCAACGGTTCAAAAGACCATTGGAAACATGTCTTTCTATTTCCGGGGGTACCGGCTTGGTCCAGAATTATTTTAACACCGGTTGAGGTTTTAGGTCTGTTTACAAAACCGTTTGCCCTGGCTATTCGGCTTTTTGCAAATATGCTCTCCGGGAAAATAATGATTGTTAGCATTCTGGGCCTTATATTTGTATTTACAGATCTTTTTGGTGCCTATGTGGGTGTTGGATCGGGAGTCTTTTGGGTGCTGTTAACAGCCGCACTCTACTTTTTAAAGGTGCTTGTCGCTTTGATTCAAGCTTACGTATTTACATTATTATCTGCCGTTTTTATTGGAATGGCAGCGGAAGAGCACCATCATGAACATGATGAGACGACTGTAGCACATGCTCAGGACGTACAATCTTAAAAACAACAAAAACAACAAATAAACACAGGTATATACTATGGGTTTTTTAGCAGCAGGCATTGGAGCCGGAATTATTGCAATCGGTGCAGGAATCGGAATCGGTATGATTGGAAAAGGTGCAACTGAAAGTATTGCAAGACAACCGGAAGCAGCCGGCGATATTCGTGGAGCGATGCTTCTAACAGCAGTCTTTATTGAAGGTGTTGCACTGATTGGTGCGATTGTATGTCTTATTCTCGCATTGGGAATTGGTCAGTAAAAACCAGGAATAAATTATGCATTATATCTTAGCCGGAGGAGGACTCCTCTCATTTGATACCGGATTCGGGGTATGGGTATTAATATCCACACTCCTGTTTCTATGGGCGATGAATAAGTGGTTGGTACCTCCAATAATGAATGCTCTAAAAGAGCGAGAAGAGACCATTAAATCATCTCTTGAATCTGCAGAGAAAGCTTTAGCTAGAGCTGAAGAAGTGTCCCGAGATAATGAAAAAGCATTGAAGGAAGCTGAAGCAACCGCTCAAAAAATCAGGAAACAAGCAATTGAAGAGGCAGAAATGTTGCGTGTTGAAAGGATTGAAAAAGCTAAAGCAGAAGCCGATAAATTACTTACGGATGCCCGTCAGGTAATTGAACAGGAGAAAAAACGTGCTTTAAACGAGTTAAGAAATGAAGTGGCTCAACTAGCTGTTGATAGCGCCTCTATCATTTTGAAGTCGGAGCTGGACAGCGCTAAAAATAAAAAATTAGTCAACTCCTACATCGAAGATCTGACAACGAGAAATTAATATGAGTTCGAAAGCAGCCAAACGTTACGCATATGCTTATATCGAAACAGCTAAAGAGAAGAAGATTCTCGAAGCTGTTAAAGATGATGTTACATTGATAAGTGACGTGCTGGAATCTTCAAAAGATTTAAAGCTTTTTTTGAGGAGTCCGTTGGTCAATAAAGACAAAAAACGTGCTGCACTGATCGAAATATTTGAACAAAAAGTTCAGCCGTTGACGATTCAGTTATTGAAAATTCTCACTGATAAAAGTCGGGAATCACTACTGGATCTGATCTTAAAGCATTTTATCGATTATTACAATGTTCATCACGGTATTATAGAGATTGATATAACCTCTGCTTTTGAATTGGATGATGAACAGGTAAAGAATCTTGTAAAACAGCTGGAGAAAAAGACCGGCAAGAAAGTAGAACTGAATAAGCAGATTAACGCAGAGTTGATAGGCGGAATGATGGTTCGAATTGATGACACTGTGATCGACGGATCCGTTAAACATAAATTAAGTCAGTTGAAGAGTCGATTAACTTCAACTGCTATTGAATAAAAATATTAGGAAATAGAATGAGTCAAGTTAGACCCGATGAAGTTTCGGCAATCTTAAGAAAACAACTCTCCGGTTTTGATGGAGAATCCGATGTATATGACGTAGGAACTGTTCTTGAGGTTGGAGACGGTATTGCTCGTGTATACGGCCTTTCAAAAGTTCAAGCCGGTGAATTGGTTGAACTACCCGACTCCCCGGATCGTGAAGGAAATCCGGTTAGAGGAATGGTTCTGAACCTGGAAGAGGATAATGTAGGTATCGTTCTCTTTGGTGCTTCAGATCTGGTGGAAGAAGGCCATACTGTTAAACGAACCAAAAGTATTGCATCACTCCAGGTTGGAGATGGCTTATTAGGAAGAGTTATCGATCCATTGGGCCGACCAATAGATGGAAAAGGAGCGATTGCAGGAAAAACCATTGAACTGCCCCTGGAGAGAAAAGCACCGGGTGTGATCTACAGACAACCGGTGGCCGAACCTTTGCAAACGGGTATCAAAGCGATTGATTCATTGATTCCCATTGGCCGTGGACAGCGTGAATTGGTTATTGGGGATCGTCAAACCGGAAAAACTGCGGTTCTGCTCGATACCATTATAAATCAGAAAGACACACAGGATGGCGAAAATCCGGTTCACTGTATTTATGTTGCGGTTGGACAAAAAGGCTCTACTGTAGCTTCTATTGTAAATACGCTGAAGGAAAATGATGCACTTAGCTATACGACGATCGTTTCAGCTCCGGCAAGTTCCTCAGCACCTATGCGTTATATCGCCCCTTTTGCAGGCGCTGCAATAGGCGAGTTTTTTCGGGACACCGGTCGACACGCGTTGGTGATATTTGATGACCTTTCCAAACAAGCCGTTGCTTATAGAGAACTTTCTCTTTTATTGAGAAGACCACCGGGCCGTGAAGCTTATCCGGGAGATGTATTTTACTTGCATAGTCGTCTTCTCGAAAGAGCAGCTAAAATCATTAATAATGATAAAGTTGCCCGTGAAATGAATAATATTCCGGATACACTTTTACCTTTGGTGAAAGGGGGAGGATCACTCACAGCACTTCCTGTTATTGAAACTCAAGCCGGTGATGTATCTGCATATATTCCAACCAACGTAATCTCAATTACAGATGGTCAGATATTCTTAGATACGGATCTGTTTAACTCCGGTATCAGACCCGCCATTGATGTTGGGATCTCTGTTTCCAGGGTAGGTGGATCTGCACAGGTTAAAGCGATGAAAAAACTGTCCGGAACACTAAAACTGGATTTGGCTCAATACAGAGAACTGGAAGCATTTTCAAAATTCGGTTCCGATCTGGATGCCTCTACTCAACGACAGTTAAAAAGAGGTGAAATCACAGTTGAATTGATGAAACAAGGGGAATATAAGCCTCTATCAGTTGACAAACAGATCGCTCTTTTAAAAATCAATAGCGAAGGGTTGTTTGAAAAACTACCGGTTTCTAAAATGAAAGAATTTGAAGCGACATTTCTGGAGACTGTTGGAGTGAAATTTGGTAAAAAAATGGAATCATTAAAAAAATCAGGTGTGCTTGATGATGATTTCGGAAAAGAGCTGGTTGATACGGCAAAAACGACGATAGATCAACTAATAGCAGGAAGTGAGGTTTAATTAAATGGCAAATCTGCGAGACTTACGAAATCGTATCAATTCTATTAAGAATACACAGCAGATTACAAAAGCCATGAAAATGGTGGCTGCAGCTAAGCTACGGAAAGCACAACAAAGGATGACAGCAACCCGCCCCTATGCTAATAAAATGAGCAGTGTGGTGACCCGGCTTGCATCAGTAAACAGTGCAGAATATGATCTGTTGAGGCAGCCTGAAGAACCCCAAAAAGCACTTTTGATTGTAGTTGGATCTGATAAAGGCCTATGTGGGGGGTTTAATAATAACCTCTTCAGAGTCGTAGAAACTCATATTTCCGAAAAATTAAAATCATTTCGGGATAAGGATAATTTACACTTGATTACCATTGGAAAAAAAGCCGGAGCCTACTTTACAAAGAGGAATTATCAGGTGATTGAGAAACATCCCGGTTTTTTTGATGATTTAAATTATGAGAGTACCTCTAAATTAATGGAGAGTGCTACTCAAAAATTTGCCAATGGTGAGTATGATCATGTACAAATTGCCTTTAATGAATTTAAAACGGTGATCGCTCAAAACAGATTGGTAGTGAACGTACTTCCATTTGAAATGGAATCTGAGGAGAATAGAAGTGAAAGCGGAATTCATGAGTATACGGATTATATCTATGAGCCGGATGCAGATACAATATTAGAAAAATTGTTACCCGTTCATTTAAATATGCAACTTTGGAGAGCTGTTTTAGAGTCAAATGCTTCTGAACAGGGTGCAAGAATGGCTGCAATGGATAACGCAACTGAAAATGCAAAAGAGTTGGAAGAGGAATTAAGCCTCAAGTATAACCAACTTCGTCAGAGCGCCATTACAACTGAAATATCTGAAATTGTTTCCGGCGCAGCAGCATTGGAAGGAGCTTGATATTAAATGATCTTTCATAGTTTGAGTTTTTAAACTTAATGCTTTTTTAAACTCATTCATTTAGTGAATTACTTTCTTTATCGTCTGAGTAATTGATATATTTGTTACGCAGATGAAATAATGAGTTCAACATTTGTACAGGGAGGGATGGCAGAGTGGTCGAATGCGGCGGTCTTGAAAACCGTTGAGGCTTCACGGTCTCCGGGGGTTCGAATCCCTCTCCCTCCGCTTAATGAAAAGCCCCAACTACGGTTGGGGCTTTTCTTTTAAATAAAACTGTGATTAGCTCGTTTGTGTTTTACATTCAAAAATCACATTACAGAACATGATGAAATATATTCTAACCCTTCTCACCATTGGGTTTATAGCTTGTATCCCGCCGCATGGGGTTCTTATGGCTCAGGATACGTTACGTATTGATTTGACTGATTTTATTCAGAAGGGTCTTGAAGTATCAGGACAGGTAGCCTATGAAGGGAGATCCGTTGAATTAGCAGAAAACAGGGTTGGTCAAGCCCGATCCCAACGTATTTTACCCAGAATTGAACTGAATAGTCAACATGGATTGGTACCGGGTGTAATAAGCAATGATCCCGAGCAATTCCCTCCAGGTCAATTTTATCTCGATCCGAATTTAGAAAATGACTGGGAAAATTGGGCCATCTTTACCCGGGCAGAGTTGAACGCTATTCAACCGATCTACAGCTGGGGAGCTATCAACAACGCAGTAAATGCCGCACAAGCCGGCGCTAAAGCTGCAGAATATCAATTCAGTGCAGTAAAAGCCGAAGCTGAATTACAACTATTTGATCTCTATTACAGCTATCTGCTTGCGATTGAAATTTCCAGAATTCTGGAAGACGCAAACAGGGAGATTAATAATGTTGAGGAGAGATTGTATCAAATGAGAGACGATGGAGATCCTGATATAAAAGAATCAGATATTTTTAAATTCGATATTTTTAAAACTGAATTTCAGGTACAAATAGTAGAGGTCAGAGAAAGTCTGGAATATGTTAAACGAATATGGAATTATGCACTTCAGGCGCAACCCAATGTTGTTTACATTCCGGAGGAGAATTTTCTGGATCCTGTCAGCTACAATATAAATAATTTTGATTATTATCGAAATCAAGCGATGACAATGCGGCCGGAATTAAAAGGTGTGGAATCGGGAATTCAAGCTCTCAGTAGTTCAAAAGAGTCGGTAAGGGCACAGATGTTCCCAATGGTTTTTTTGGGTATTACCGGAAGTTATGCAAATACTCCAAACAGGCCACGTCAGACGAATCCTTTCATAATTAACAGTACAAATTATGCATCGGGGGGGATAGGATTGGGAATCAGACAAAATTTGAACTTTTCTTCTGTCCGAAGATCCATTGAACGTGCAGATATTGAATACAGAAGAGTGACAGATCTGCACAAAGCAGTTTCAGATGGTATCATACTTGAAATAAATGATAAATATCGAGAAGCTGTCATTGCCGAATCAAGACTTAATCAAACCCGTGAGGCATTGGTTACAGCCAGAAATTGGGTGAGAAATGAACAGTTAAATTATGATATTGGATTTGGTGATGTCGAGGATCTGTTGGATGCTGTACAAAAAGAACTTGAATTACGACTGGAATTGAAACAAAATGTGTTTGATTTGAATAGAAAGAGTGCAGCTCTTTTAAAAGCAGGCGGACTTCCTATTCAATCACTGAATTCAAATTAATCAATTATGTTTAAGACTTTAATTATAATGGCATTTAGTTTACTTTGGGCAGTGCCGCCGATCATTTCACAATCTTTAAACGACTTAGTTGAAATAAGAGAAATGTTAGATGAAAGAGATGCAGAGGTAAAAGAACTTTTGGGACCTAGTGGAACTGAATACACCCAGGAGCAGCGGGATGAAATAAAAGATATTATCAATGGCGTCATTCATTACAGGTCATTAGCACAATTTGCATTGGGAAGTACATATAATGAGATTTCTGATGAAAATAGAGAAGAGTTTGTAACTCTCTTTTCCACGATTATCAGAGATAACTCTCTGAACAGTTTAGAAATTTATCGAGCTGACGTGACCTATAACAATATTGAAATTGATGAAGATGAAGCCATAATCGCGACCACTGCTGAACTGGAAGATGTTCGTACATCTGTCGATTATCAAATGAGAAAAATTAATGAAAACTGGATGATTACTGACATTACCATTGATTCTGTATCAACAGCTGAGTCTTATAATAGGCAGTTTCAAAGTATAATAAGACAAAGGGGTTTCGATGCACTTTTGCAAAGTCTTCGTAGAAGAGCTGCAAGAGCATCAACACAACAGAATTAAATGAGTAATTTATTTTCTAATAATAAACTGGCTGATGAAGGGTATATCTATGTTACATATGGTGGCATAAAATATCTGAAACATGCAGTCTCAAGTGTGATTTCACTTAGAAGATATGACAAGAATCGTGATGTCACTCTTTTCTGTTCAGACGATCATTTGGAGTTGTTAGAGAAAAATGGGTTGACCCATATTTTTACACATCTGTTTAAACTTCCAAAAGAGAATCAATCCATTTTAGGGTTTAAGCATAATCTCCATCGTTTTTTACCCTTTCAGAAGAATCTTTTTTTGGATAGCGATATCATTTGGTGTAAAAATCCGGATAAACTTTGGACATCATTTTCTTCCTACCGTTTTACAATAACCGGTAACCAAACTGCAGATCTTTTTTTTGGGTCTCACAAAGGTTTAGGAGTCATCAAGGACGTCCTGTTTGGTAGAAGAAACAGGACGTTAAAACGATTTGGGCTGAGTTATTTAAGCAGACTCCAGACAGGTATGATTTATGTTTCAGACCCGGTGTTGGCTAAAGAAGTTTCGGATCTATCAAAGGAGTTTTTCAATCAAAGGCATCGCACCCATTTTAGAAGTCGAATAGAAGAAGACGGCAGGGACGAGGAGAGTTGTGAATGGAGTATGGCAATGGCAATGTCGAAGCTGAATCTTCAAGTATATCCTTGGTTGTACGGATTTGAAAGTCCTCAACTCGATTTTATCGATAGTTTTACAACGTATGATGAAGATTTTAACCATGTTGAATGTCTGGTTTATACTCATAAATTTGTTTATGAATTAAAAGGTTTGAAATCAAAAAAAATTCAATCCCTATTAATTCGCCTGACCACTAAAATTCCGGGGAAAGGAGATTTTTTACACGTAACACCCTATTGTCTCCACTTTGGATGGTATCACCAAAAGCAGCCGTTGAATAACTTTTCAGAGAGATGTTGGTCTCGATTGGTTAAGAAAAATAGTACAGAGAGGGTGTCCTGATCTGCTAAATTTACAAAAGGTCTATCTTAGAAAACGCTAACTGATTCTAAGAATTTAATGGTTCTGTTTCATATCATTTATTATGCCCGATTCTAAAAAGGTACTTTTGATCGCCCCATATTTTATACCCAGAAGGAGAGTGGGATCATTGAGACCTTTTAAATTTGCCATTCATCTGTCATCACTTGGATATAAACCGATTGTACTTACCATAGGCCATCGACCGGACCTGCTCACACCAAAAGAGAGGTTACTCTTGGGTTCAATTGAAATTCTAAGTATAGACTCTCCACTCGATCGTACATCAAAATCAAAAAAGATTGGAAAAACGTCAGATCGAAATAAAAAGAGTGTAATAGAGTCATTTTTAACTTGGGTTGACCGAAATTGTCCGACAGATACCTGGATTAGTCTGTTTATTTTAAGATGGAAATGGATTAAACGAGTGGTTACTGACTGCAATCCGGATCTGATCATGGCTACAGGTGACCCGTGGTCTGGACTTTGGTTAGGTGAGAAACTGTCAAAAAAGCTACATATTCCTTTTATTGCTGATTTCAGAGATCCATGGACGTTAAGTAATATTCGGTTAAGAGAAAGATCATTTTTTTCTGCAGGTGTGGATAAGATCATAGAGAGAAAAGTGGTTGAATCTGCAGATCGATTGATTTTCACATCCCAGCAAACAAATGCATTGTATTCTGAAAAATATAAGATCCCATCAAGCAAAACAGCCACCCTTTACAACTCATTTGAGCCGGTTCTGATGAAAAAGAAGATCGAAAATTCAAAATTGCCTGTTTGGGACCCGGATATGGTGAATATACTTTTTTTAGGTTGTTTCAGGCGTTTAAGCTCAGCTGCCGCCATCTTGGATATTTTAAAAAACTTTCAATCATCGCATCCAAAAGAGATCCGGATGCTACGAATTCATAGTTTTGGAGAACCGGAAAAAGATGAAATTGAAAACATTAAACACGCCGGTTTTACATCTCTATTTGTTTTTCACGATCCATTTGAACCTGAAGAGAGTCTTCCAATTATGAACAGTGCAGATCTATTACTCTTGAGTACGAGTAAAGAGCGATCTGATATTATACCTGCAAAATTGTGGGATTATCTATTTTCAGATGTTCCGATACTCTCCATTATTCCAAATCCGGAAGTGGGTAAGATTGTTAGAAACAGAAATGCCGGAGTTCATTTTTCACCTGAAAATGTACATGAAATAGTAGATTTTTTATTACGTGTAATACTGGCCAAACAAACCGGTAACGATCTGCCGGCTCCAATTAGAAAAGATGTGGATGGAATACAGCAATACACTTCAAAGGCTGCTACAAATAAATTAGTTACTATTTTTGATGATCTATTAAATACAGATCAGAACTGAATAGTATTGCTTTCTATAAGTCATACCTAAAACCGATTAAGGTACCGACCTGACTGCCTGCGACACTACCCTTATCAAACGCAAATTCGGCATAAACATTTAGATTTTTATTGCCGTTGACAGGGATCGGAGACTCAACTCCCAGTTGAAGTGACCATTGATCCAGAGATCGGCCACCAATTGTTTCAACCACATTGACACATTCAATTCCAAATAATTCATTTTCACCCAGATCAGGAATACGATTATCACATCGTTTGCCATAATTCCAACTAAAAGTCGCTTTTCCGGATAGTTTAATCGATTCGATTGATGAGATAAATGCGATGTGATGTGCAACGACTCGATTGTTTAAGATCCCCAGATTTTCATCATTTACTGTAAAGAGTGGATTTCCAATCGTTCTCCCGTTGTATGTCCAGCCGGATCGATAGAAAAAATGATTATAATAATTTTCATTGTATCTATAGTTACCCCGATCGTCGGGTGCACGGTCATCGCGTGTTTCCCTGGGCCCGGCTTGAAATTTAGTATATAGAAATTCATAGAGAAACTGATCCAAAAAAGAGATTCTATCCGGAAAATCAATTGAAATTCCGGTGAGGGCATCCATATAACTTTTAAAAAACAGGTTCGTTCTCAACTCAAAAGGGAATTGTCTATAAACCAAAACATCATAATCATCCCTTGAAAAGTAAAATCCGGCATCAATTGTTCCAAGATGATTTCCAAGCACGTATGTCTGATCAGGTCCAGGTGTGCGCTCATCCCCTTCCTGTGCGTAAAAAATCCTGATAAAATCTTTTAACCGGGCAGGTACCTCTCTTCCATTAGGCTCAGTTCCTGCCCAAATTACATAGTGTGCTATACCGATATAGGGTTTAAACGATGAATCTCTTCCAAAGCGAAGATGAAAAGATTTTTCATGAAGGAGTGGATTATCAATATATCTTTGACTTCCCAACCAACCATGTGAGATGTGTCCTTTAACCCCTACAAATCCATTTGTAAGCGGCAAATTAGTCCAATCTGTTAGACCGAACCGGATTTGGGGGATAGGTATTGCATTACGGCTAACCTTGAGTGAGCCCATACTCAATGTTTCATTGTGAATAGGTGAGTTGGTATTAAACCGGCCGGCAGCCAATTCAAAACCATAACCTTTTAATTTCAGAAATCCTTTATTAAAATAGAGCGCTGAACTTGGGCCGGGTCTGGCTATTAAATCTGCACCGACTTCCGCAGAAATGGATGATGATAGATCAAATGATCTGTATGATTGGATTCGAAACAAAAATTGATTCCCATCCGGAGAATAGATTCCATTTCGGTTAGACTGAAACCAGAAGGGGGTCTCATTTCCTGAACTGATTAAAGCTGCCGACTCGATTGAGGTTCGATGCTGAGCCTCAGCAGGTTGAAAAAACAATAAAAGAGTAAATGGGATATACGAGAGAAGGTTTTTCAGACACATTACAAAAATCTAATTACAGATTGTCTCTATTTTATGGCTGACAATCATGATTAAGTTATCTTATTTTCAAATTACTTGCAAAACAGAGCATAGACAAATCAAAAAGGATTTGCCAACATTTTTTATTCCGGATTAGGGTTCAGATTGTTTCATAAATCAGGTGGTTAAATGAGGGTGATATTAAAAAGGTTCAATTAAAGAGACCTTGAAATGCAATATCATGTTTCAATTCCAGAGATTTTAAAGATTTAAAAAGGAGGTTAAACATAACACTAAAATAGATTACAATAAGTTATCAATCACTACAAAAATAATATTTAGGCGGATAAATGCTCTAGCAAAAAATTAAAATGTCGCAGATCAAAGAGAATGCAGTATATAAAGCCATTTTTCTCAAGTAAAATCCTTATTTTGCCTTGTTTAGATCTTCTAAGAAGTTACGTTTTATGCATAAATTCATCCGTTTTTTAGAACCCGTTGTACAATTTAATATACGTCACCCATTTTGGGTTATAGCGGTATCTGTTACCCTTGCGGTGATCGCCTCATTTTATGCCTTAAAATTGACAGTTGATACAGATATTGCAAATCTGCTGCCATCAACTCATCCGAATGTCCAGGCTTTAAATCAGCTTCAGGAGGTAGCCGGTGGCGAGACAGAGATGAAAGTGGCGATTAAATCGCCGGATTTTGAGGCAAATATAGCATTTGCTGAACTGTTGGCGAAGAGAAGTTTAGAGCTTTATTATCCTCGCAGTGATTTCAATTATTTTAATCGGGTAGAGTTTAGAAGAGAAACTGAAATTCTAAAAGATAACTCCCTCTATTTAGCTACAAGTGAAGAGCTGGAGGAGATTATACAGTTTCTTGAAGATGAGATTGAGAGTGCTCGAGAGCAGGCAAATCCTTTCTTTGTCGACTTTTTGGATGATTTTGAAGAAGACGAAGAGGTAGAAGAAGCCGAATCTGACATCGATCGGTTTCAACAAAGCTACGAAAATCTGATTCCTTCTGAGTATCCGATGAGTGAAGACAGTACGTTGGTCATATTAACACTCTATCCAACAGGTCCGCAAAGTGATATACGCTATCTGGAAGATATGTTTGAGGAGTACGGGAATTTAATTGCAGAACTAGATCCAATGTCATTTCATCCGGAGATGGAAGTGCAGTATGGCGGACGATTGAAGCGTCATTTGAATGAATTTGAATCCATCATGAATGATGTCTTCAGTAGTTTTTCTTTGGGAATTTCAAGTGTCATACTATTAGTGATGCTCTATTTTTGGTTTAAAAAACTGATAAACTATCGGAGAGGAGACCGGCAAAAACAGAGGCATTCACTTTTTCAGCATATCATAAGAATGCCGGTACCTATATTGATTATTGGAATCCCACTGATTATCAGTTTAACATGGACTTTTGGAATCACTTATTTATATCTGGGAGTTTTGAATACAATGACATCCGTTCTTTTTGTGATACTTTTTGGGCTGGGCATTGACTATGGAATTCATTATTACGCCAGATATATTGAATTCAGAGCATCCGGGAAAAAGGTTGAGGAAAGTATATTGGAAGCTTATCAAAAGACGGGTACAGCAATCTTTGTAAGTGCAATTACAACGGCATCAGCCCTTTTTATACTGATGTTTGCCGAGTTCAGAGGATTTTCAGAATTTGGGTTTATTGCCGGACTCGGAATACTATTGGCGCTCGTCTGTATGCTGTTTGTTTTGCCTGCGTTAGTGGTCATACTGGATCGATGGCATTGGATTTTATTGATAAGTCGATCAGAAGATAATATTAAAAAACCGTCTTTAATTCGTCGATATCCATATGCCAGAACTATTGTTGGCATAGGTATTCTGGTTTCTGTAATCGTAGTCAGTTTTTCCGGAATTCTTAAATTTGAATATGAATTCGATAAATTGGAACCTGTTTTTGAAGAGTATGAGCAGTTTAGAGAATTTTCTTCAGCTGCTGATGAGGATTCAAGGAGAAATCCCGCTTATATCATAGCCGATAATGATGAAGACGTTTTTGAAATCTTATCGGTGCTTCGAGAGCGGAAAAACAGTAACCCTCAGACGATGATAGAGAATATTGAAGCTCTGCAGGAGAGATTTCCGCCAAACGAAGAGATGGTAGCTGAAAAACTAAACTATCTGGCAACGATCAGACAGTTGCTCCAAAACTCATTTTTGGTAGATCAAGAGAGTGAAACTCTCGACATTTTACGACGAGGTTCATCAACCACGGAGGCACTGGATGAAAATTTAATACCCGATTTTTTAAAAAATCGCTTTACAACGAAAGAGGGTGAAATTGGTAAATTTATTATCATTTATCCAAATGAGGGTCTTTCAGACGGTTTAAAATCGATCGCATTTAAAGAGGAGATATCGGAAGTTGAATTAGAGAATGGTAAGATATACCATGCGGCCAGTACATCCATTGTAGCCGCTTCCATGTTGGATTTGATGAGAAGTGAAAGTCCGTATATGGTAATAGCGACATTTATTATTGTATTTATATTTGTTCTTTTTTCCTTTGGAAATTTACGCTGGGCTTTCATTGCATTGATCCCTCTCATCATCGGGTTATTATGGTTATTTGGTGTGATGATGATATTTGGATTGCACTTCAATTTCTATAATTTAGTCGTGCTTCCGGCGATCTTGGGAATCGGCTGTGATAATGGCATCCATTTGGCGCATCGATTTAGAGATGAGGGCCGGAAAAATATGTGGGAGGTTCTTTCAAGTACGGGTCAGCATATTACAATTGGGTCGTTTACTACAATGCTTGGTTTTGCAGGATTACTCTTTACAACGCATCCCGGACTTCAGTCAATAGGAATTATGGCTGTGGTTGGAATTGGTATGACTCTCATTACGGCACTTACATTCCTTCCCTCAATGGTTCAGGCACTTGAAGATAAAAAAATGATGCATGATTAAAGATGATCTTATTTTATGACCTAAAAAACAACTTACTTGATCGTTAAAACAGAAGCCATCGTATTTAAAACCATTGATTATAGTGAAAGCAGTGTTATAGCTACAATATTCACAAAATCTCATGGTGTAATTGCAGTAATAGCGAAAGGGGCGAGGAAACCCAAAAGTAAATTTTCGGCCTATTTGGTACCCGGCCAAATTTTGGAGGTGGTTTTTTACTGGAAACCGACTCGAAATATCCAAACCCTCTCGGATGCAAGTTATCTGATAAAATTAGATCAATTCAGATCAGACCTTGAAAAGATGGCATTGGTTCTTACAACGGTTGAACTTACATCACAGCTGTTGCACGAACACGAAGTAAATGAACCACTGTTTGATTTAATTTGCACTTTTTTTACATGGATACACGATCAAAAAAATGTATCAAGGACCATGTTCCCATATATACAGCTTAGAATTTTGGACAGAGTTGGAATCGGATTACAAATAGAAGATGGGCTTGAAACAAATCCACCGGCTAAAGGGTATATCAATATTGAAACCGGTACGTTATCGAATCATCCGGAAGGAGAGCAGTCTCAATTATTATCTGAAAATCAATTTCAATTTGTAGTTGAATCGATGATTCGTAAAAAGTCTGAACTATTCGAAAAAAAATTCAAAAATGGTGAACTAAGTCAGTTAATTGAGTATTTAGATAGATATATTCGTTACCATGTAGAGGGTGTAAAACCGAGAAAATCGGACAGCATCTTTGAAAAAATATTAAACAGTTAGTTATGAAAATTCGTGATAAAATACTTTCAGCGGTTTTACTACTCTTAATTGGAGTTATGTTGGGCATGATTCTAATGATGTTTCGTGAGGGGACCCTTACGCTGGATCTTGCTGAAGTAAAAGTTACTGAATTAAACAGAAGCAGCACTCCTTTATGGAGTAATGAAGATCTGGAAAGAATTGATGACCGATTTATATTCCGTTCTGTTGCCAGCTCAGTAACGCCTACTGTTGTATACATTGAGACGACCATTTCAACCCGTAATCGTGGTTTAGAAGAGAATGAAGATGGAGATAGCATGTGGGATCGATTTCTTCCTCCAAGGGCCAAAACTGTCGGTTCAGGAGTTGTGATTTCATCTGATGGATATATTTTGACAAATTATCATGTGATCAGAGATGCACTCAGAGATGGTATATCTGTCACGTTGGATGATAAACGAACTTTTGATGCTCGAGTGGTTGGTGGTGATCCAAGTACAGATCTGGCTGTTCTAAAAATTGATGAATCGGGTTTACAGGCGGCTATCATTGGTGATTCAGACCTCATTCATGTGGGGGAATGGGTTCTGGCCATTGGAAATCCGTTTCGACTCAGATCTACTGTCACCGCGGGGATAGTGGGGGCGTTGAGTCGTGACGTTCAGATCATCAATGATGAATTCAGAATTGAAAGTTTCATACAAACAGACGCTGCAATCAACCGTGGAAACAGTGGTGGAGCATTGGTAAACACCAGTGGTGAATTAATTGGAATTAATACCGCTATTGCCACTCAAAGCGGATCTTATCAAGGTTATGGATTTGCCGTACCCAGCAATTTAGCTTTAAAAGTGGCAAAAGATATCATTGAGTTTGGCGAAGTAAAGAGAGGATTAATGGGAGTAAGTATCCAAACGATTGATTCGCGAAATGCTAAACGAATTGGTTTAGAAAGGATTGAAGGAGTTTTGATAAGTGGGATTGGACCGGAAAGTGCAGCTCAAGAATCTGAATTAATAGCGGATGATGTTATTTTGGCAGTGAATGGAATTTCGGTAAATGAATCCAATTTTTTACAGGAGAAAGTAGCAATGTTTCGGCCGGGTGATGATATCACCTTAACTATTTGGAGAAAAGGAGATCATTTTGATCGGGTACTTACCTTAAAAGAGATGCCTGAAACAGAATCTTTAGCAAGCAGAATGGAGGATTTCGAAGATGAATCTGAATTGGGAAATTGGCGTGAAATACCGGAAAACGGACGTGAATTAGGTGTTGAGCAGGAGAATTTTGAGGATATTGGGTTTACATTAAGAGCCTTATCGAAACCGGAAAATCCGGAGCATTTCAATATTTATATTGTACGTGTTCAACGAGGTTCAGAAGCTTGGAACCGGGGTTTACGTGCCGGTGGTGAGATTATTGAATTGAATGATCTGGAAGTCAATAATTTACGTGAACTTCAAGATATTATTAATAACTCAGTATCAAATAGCGGGTCTTTGAGTTTCAAGATTCTAACAGAAGATGGAGATACAGGGTACTATAAACTATTTTAGAGGATGAAATATATTACGGGAATCACTTTATTTATTTTGACATTTGCAGCGTGCTCAACACCGGAGACATTGAGTGAAGAGCCGGTAGAAGTCGTTGAAGCAGAAACAGGCACGCCCTCATGGTATAGTGCCAACAGAGTTTCCGGTAGTGATGAGAGTCATTTTATGGGCTACTCAATGACCACAGCTGTTGATTCTGTAGAGGCCATAGAGTCAGGAAAGGAGAGTGCCCTGGCAAACCTCAGGTTTGAGATTGATAAATATACTGAAGAGGTTAGGGAAGGATTGCTTTCAGATGCTTCCAATACTCCTCTACGTTCACCAACATTCATCATAGAACTTAGAAACGCAATTCAGGAGTTGGAACTGTCCAAAACTGAATTTGAAAGAGAATTTGGTGAAAGAGAGGATACTATTATTCAAGTTTACACGCGTGTTTCTGCGAGTCGATCAGATATCATTGAAGATTTATCATCATTGTTATCTGAGGAGTCATTTATCAAAGCGATTCGAGCTGAAGTAATGGAACCCTGATTTTTCATATTTTACTACGGTCTTCCTTATCAGATCACTTCAAACCTGGATTGAAAAAATCGAAGATATTCAGGTTCATAGACAAATCGAAGTCCGGTAATTTTATCAGCTTCCTGGAAGACGGCCTCAACCGATTCGGCTACAACATCCATATGAGCCTGAGTATAGACTCTGCGAGGAATAGTAAGCCGAACCATTTCAAGCTTCGGATAGTTGTGTTTGCCGGTAGTTCGATCTCTTCCGGATGAAACAATACCTCGTTCCATTGCTCTGACTCCCGAATCCAAATAGATAGCGGCAGCAAGTGCTTGCGCCGGCAGTTGATCCTGAGTGAGATGTGGAAGAATTCTTTTTGCATCTAAAAAGACTCCATGACTACCAATAGGCCTTACAACAGGAATACCCATATCGATCAATTGATCACCTAAATATTGTACTTGTCCCACTCTGGCACGGATATGATCATACTGCACAGACTCTTTTATTCCAATGGCTAACGCTTCCATATCTCTTCCGGCCATTCCTCCATAAGTATGAAGACCTTCATAGATAACAACCATGTTTCTGGCTTTATCAAATATCTTCTCATCATTTACTGCTAAAAACCCTCCAATATTGACCAGAGCATCTTTTTTTGCACTCATTGTGGCTCCATCAGTCAGGGAACAGAGCTCTTTCACGATCTCTGCAACCGTATGATTGGCGTATCCCTCTTCTCTATCTTTAATAAAAAAAGCATTTTCTGCGACACGTGTCATATCATGGATAATAGGTATCCCATATTTTTGGGTTAAGGCTCTAACCTCTTTCAAATTCTTCATTGAAATGGGTTGTCCACCGGCCATATTCACCGTTGTGGCTACACATACATACGGTATACGATCCGCTCCTTTCTCCAGAATCAGATCTTCAAGTTTATTCAGATCGATATCTGCTTTAAAGGGATGTTCATTTTCCGGATCATGAGCTTCATCAATGATTACATCAACAAAAGTTCCCCCGGCGAGTTCTTGATGAAGCCGGGTTGTGGTGAAATACATGTTTCCCGGAACAAAGTCCCCTTCATTGATAAGAATTTGAGATATGATATGTTCAGCTGCCCTTCCCTGATGAGTGGGTACGATATATTTATACCCATAGTACTTTCTAATGGCATCCTCCAGATGATAGAAATTCGAGCTGCCTGCATAAGACTCATCACCCATCATCAACCCTGCCCATTGGCGATCGCTCATCGCTGAAGTACCACTATCGGTTAACAAGTCGATGTAAACGTCATCAGACCGGAGCAGAAATGTATTGTACCCGGCCTCCTCTATTGCTTTCTGTCGCTCTTCAGGTGACGTGATCCTTACCGGTTCTACCATTTTTATTTTATAGGGTTCTGCCCAGGATCGTTTTTTTCTTTTAGACATGACTTAAATTTAAATTTTTTTAATTGTACTAAATACTTCTATTTGAATACACGCTTAAAATAGTTTTAAACAGCTGTTAATTGCTAAAGAAAAAGTTAAATGTGAGATGAAAATAGAGGTAACCAAAATGAACAATACTCTTTAATATCTTGAAT